>Ga0265297_10001310_pt1 | contig 59794 bp, 91 predicted proteins | sample Munlanlwell13791_FD_192502 | JGI IMG/M metagenome (GOLD analysis project Ga0265297, IMG submission 192502) | Leachate microbial communities from a municipal landfill in Southern Ontario, Canada - Leachate well 137-91 | ecosystem: Engineered > Solid waste > Landfill > Unclassified | place... | reverse complement strand
GTGGTAGCGTCAGTGGCACCTGCAGTGGCAGCGGAAGTGGCAGCGGAAGTGGCAGCGTCAGTGGCAGCGGAAGTGGTAGCGTAAGTGGCAGCGTCAGTGGCATCGGCAGTGGCATCGGCAGTGGCAGCGAAAGTGGCAGTGGCAGCATTAATGTTACTTCTTTTATACCAAATAGCAGATGCAAATCCAGCAGCAAAACGTAATACAAATGGAGAAGGTACAAATACTATTCGACTGTCTGGAGGAGGTTCTAATCCAGCTGATTGATACAGTTCACGCACAGCTTTTCTACATATATCTTTTTCTATTTCATCCATTTGTTTAGTAGACATTGCATTAGCAATCCATGTATCTGCCCATGGTTTTAATTGTTCCTCATGTTCTGGTGTCAGTTTATATTTTTTTGCCATAAATTACCTCATCTAGTTGATCCATCAGTAATTCCAAAGATATTACTAACTTATGTTCAGATCCTAACTCTTTTTGCCATTTTATTAGCAGATCATTTAACTCAAACCAGTCTTTTATTAATTGTGTATTCATTAAATAAACCACTCCCTTATTAATTGTCCTGTTAAATAATGCCCGTTAAGTATAGCCTCTTGCTCCCATGGTAGTTCACAATGAGATTTATTAAATAAATATACAGTGTTGTTTTCCCATTTAACACATCCAAACATGGGGTGTTTATCTAATCTGCCTTGCTCCATTTGCTGAACATGTATCAATTCATGTACTAAAATTGACCAGCTATACCAGTTAGTTAAATCTAAAACTGTCTCTGTTATTATAATTAAATACTTATGCTTGTTATCTAAACAACAAGACTGTCCTCCTGCTAGTTCAGGAGTTAACATTAAATTTAGGTTAACATTAATTTTCAATTCTGTACACACCCATTTAAGGATTTTTTTAAATTTCCTGTTAACAGGAATGTTAGTTGTAATTCTCATACTCCCTCACTCCTTCCCTTCGGTCAGTTGTTTACTTTACTTCTTCTAACACTTTTAGTTTTTTGACCCTTAGTTTACCTGTTTGACAAGTAATAATATCTTTAATATTAACTTCACACACTATTAAAGTATCTCCCTCATCCCAATAGAATGGAGTACTGACATGTAACCCCGATCCACAACTAACACTTTGATTTAACTCTACATTTTTACACTGTGCTATTTTACCTTTAAAGTATTTAAATGTATTATCATAACAAGATACCCATACATTTTGATCATTCGTCTTATTAACTCTTTTATATAAAATATATTTATTATTAACAGGATATACATTAAGAGAACATGCAATATATTGGACTAAGTCTTTAAATATATTGTTAATTAAGTGTCCATAACTGACCCATGCATTCCCGTACACCTGTGCATTCCCGTACACCCGTGCATTCCCGTACACCTGTGCATTCCCGTACACCCGTGCATTCTCGTACACCAGTGCATTCCCGTACACCTGTGCATTCTCGTACACCAGTGCATTCCCGTACACCTGTGCATTCTCGTACACCAGTGCATTCCCGTACACCTGTGCATTCTCGTACACCTGTGCATTCCCATACACCCATGCATTCCCGTACACCCATGCAAGATTTAGATGACTTAGATTGTTTTCTTTTTCAATATACCCTCCTAAATCACCTTTTTGAATAGTTTCAAATTGACGTGTAGCTTGAATACGATATAAAGTATGTCCATTTAGGATAATTGTATCTTTTTTTAACAGTTTGTATTTTTTCACTTCGTTCATTGCTTACCCCCCTTCTTTCTTTGTTAATAACTATCCTCGACAGGTTTAGTTAATAACTTTAGTTTTTCGTTCAACTCATTGGAATTGTTAACAGAAAACTCGGACTCAAAAGTAACTAGGTCAAATCCACGAAAATAAGGTGCATCAAAAGAGTACCCAGCTGTTATATCAAATCTACCTTGTCCTTGATACATAACTCTTATTTTAAATCCTATATCCTCATACTCATTACAACAATCTAAAGCTAAGTCTTCTAAGTCCAATCCATTGTTGATCAAATGTGCCTTATCCTCTTTGATTACTCTAAGTAAATCCTCCCACCTTGCATTTACTTGGTCCGCAATTTTTGCAGAATAGCCACCCGAAGAAACAAGGTATCTTAAGTTTTCACTACAAAACAAGTCAATACATCCACAGTTATTTGAATTTGCGATAAACCCAGCTCGCGATAGATATTCTTGATCTATTATTTGCCCAATATCAGCAAACGGAAGTCCTAATCCTTCTAACCAGCTGTATACTACATCAGAATACCCATTCAAATATATATTGTCTAATTCTTTGTTAGTACTCATACTCCCTCCCTCATTCCTTTCAGTTGTTCGGTCGTTCACGACGGTCTTATTTGAGATAAAGCTAACTTTTTTGTTTTGAACTTGTCCCCCGTTTGTTTCAACACTCGTTCAGCATCAGTCAATATTGGTTTAATAATATACCCCCGTCGTCGGTATTCTTCAAGTTTATTTTGCCCCCACAAAGAGTTGCGTTTTTCTGCTAAGTTAATTACATTCGTTTCACTCATAACTCCCTCCTTGTTCGTTTCATTCATCAGTCTATTGATTTTTTCTAAACTTGCTTGTATCCTAGTTAATCTGTTTTCAAACTAACTGTTTGATTTCATTGATCCTCTCGCCCAGTTTAACATATTGATTAGATAGTTGAAATCCTCTGATACCTGTCTTATTTTTTAACTGATCGTAACGTGCTTTAATTTGATTCTGCTTAACTAACAAACTGTTAAAGGCATCTAAACAAGCGTCTGATACCGTCAAACTTTTAACGGTATTTATTTCGACATCTATTGGAATGTTTAGCTCGTGCAACAATCTTCTTATTTTTGCCTGATGTCCCCTAGTCGAAACTGAATAAAAATAGTTGTTAAATACATTTAACCCATTAATATTCCTGAAAAAATTCCACCAGCCATACGACCATGCAGTTAAAGAATTACAATCAAATTCAACATTAGATGCCTTATACCTGTTTAGTCTAGTGTAGTATTTCATTGTTAACTCCCTCCCTTCGGTCAGTTATCGTTTAGTTGTCCAAATTTTACCATCTACTATAGAATAGTTATCCAAACTGTTCAATTCCCAATCCGGCACATTCACTAACCTGCCTATATACTCGTCGGGTCTTCCATCAGTATAGTGCAAATAACTTGAACGGTCCCGATCTGAAAACAGCCAGCATTCCTGTTTATGATTGCAAGCTAACTGATTTAAGTTTACCTCATCCTGAGGGTTGGCGCACACTACCAAGCACGAGGTTTCAAGTACACCTTGATAACAACCTGTTATCTGCTTGTAATTAAAACCATAATAAGAAAGATCTGCTTGTAATTTATCTAAATTGTTGGAAGAAACAATACCTATTTTTTCGTGCAAAGCTAACATATGTCACCTCCTAAAAAATGTTAACAAAGACACTGTTATTACAATAAAACCTAGATACCCCATCCAAAGTAATAGTTCACTCCCTAGGTCAATCATTATTTGCATGCAACTCCCTCCATTCTTCTACTTCTTGTTTACGATAATATAAGCCATCAATCTCTTCAAACTCCCCATATTCCCATTCAGAACATCCTTCATAAAAAGCAACAGGATCAATTTGACGCAAAGCATAACCATAAGGATAAAAAGTATTTCCAATATGTAATTCGGGACATGTATCGTTCAACCACAGTTCAAACTCGTCTTCTACTTGACTATATCGTAATCCATCTAAATCATCTCTGATCATTGTTAAAGCCCTCCTTTGAATAGAAGTACTTTACTGTTGTTTCAGGTGTCTTATCATGTACACTCACCCAAACCTCTTGAAGATAAGTATCGCCACAGTCTTCAAATTTAACTCGCTTTTCGAATACCCATCCTATTTGTTGGCGCTCTCCAATATATTGTTTAGAAATACATCTACCATAGTCTTGTTGGCACGCCTTAAATAGTTTGCCTATACTATTGTAACATGTCTCATAAACTTCGGTCTCACAATTACAATACCTCTTTTCACCTTCAACTTGCACAAATATTTCTTGGATATATAAGTTACTCATAAAACCCCCCCTTATCTAACTAATTGCCCGTAAATAAACGTCACTTGTTTAGATATTAATTTAACTTCAGCCAAATGTTTAATCAAATCCGCACCTTGTAGTTGTCCTAACCGTCGTTTAGCTGCTTTTAGTTCAGCTGCTTTTCGTTTTAATTGATTGATCAATCTTAATTTATTCACTTCGTTCATATTCCCTCCCTATTCGTTTCACTCATTTACATTCTGTTAATAGCAACTAATGCCCAGATCAAAACTAAACTGATTATTAAAAAACTTAACATGTTACACCTCCTAACTTAATATGGTTCTTAGTTCAGATCGATTGATCATACCATCATTTAACATCTGATATAATTTGCGCATTCCAGTTCTACGTGCATACCATGGACCCTGTAATAGTCTTTTAATTTCGATTATTTTATTATTTAATGTATTCATCATGATCTCCTTTCGTTGCGTGTTGCTTATAACATACGTAACGGAACTTTTCAAAAAAACTTTAGGAATATTTTTAAATGCGTGAAATGATTAAAGAAAAAGGTAGGAATAGTCCCTCTGATGGTAGGATCATAGCTATTGTTATAAGAGATGGACTTAATAAAACACTCCCTCCTCCACGACACACGAACACATACACGGAAAATAAAATAAATATTTTTTATTTTGGAACAGCGCTTGCATTGTCAAATGGTGTGCCAAGTCCCTAACCTATGATAAAGTATGATGTTTATTTTTTAGGCATAACTCTTGCAGGGGAAGTGGGTTTTGACTTGGGGGGCGGGGCGAGATTATGTCCCACACACTCGGCCCTGCTGGAAGATTCGGCCCTGCTAAAAGTGCGTGATTATTAGATTTATACTTTCAGTCACTTACTCACCTTACAGTACATCTACTCTCACAGTACAATGTTCCGCTGGAGCACAATTAGGCCCTCCTACAACTCCAGCCCACCCTTTAAATTAATGCTTGACAAGTCGTTTTAAATGGTTTATATTATAAGGGAGAGTAATCACAGTTTTACTCTTACGAGCTGTTCTGCCGATATCTCGTTGGTAATATTAACCTTTAAACACAGGCAAGCTAGAACTAATGAAGATTAGTTGGATGAAAGACGTGACATCTGGGATCGTACAAGCAGTCGGTACCACAGGATTAGCTACCTTGTTGGAATCACACGAAAACTTTTACGCACGCGACCTACCTTATTGGACACAGGGACGTGTCGCACGAAGAGCTGACTTAGGGACTGAAACTAGCTTTAACACCCAGTCCAGGGTCAGCTTTTCCTCTAGGGTACAAGACAAGCATTCGTCAAGTCTTACGAGAGAAGAATCAGGACGATACCGGTCCACGGACCACTTTGCTAAGTTTGCTGTCCGTCACTGCATAGATGGTAGGAGTGATGCCCTACAGATAATTCAATTGTAAGTCTCTTAACGAAGAATATACTCGGCCCAATAATCTTTCCATCCACTGATGCAAAGAAAAGAGGGTGGTTTGTGCTTGACAAATGTTAATCTCTCATGGTACAATATATCTCAGAGGTGATTAAAAAATGAGAACCATTCTTAGACCATTTAAAGTATTTAGTTATCTGTTAGCTGCCGAGTCAGCAGGTGTCGTTAACGAAGAAGGTGTCTTAAGAATCCACTTAACTACATTTTCTGCTAAGCTTAAAATGTCTTCGTTTCGAGTACGTAAGTCGTTGAATTGGTTGAACGAGAATGGATTTTTTTCTGAGTTTAGTTTAAGGTTCGGGGAAGCTTTTGTTGTCCCTAAACTGACTAAAGAGGTTAAACGTGGACTTAAGTAACAGTAATATCACTAAACTTGTAGATTCCTTATTTGTACCTACTGTAGATCAACGCGAATTTAAAGCTAAACTTCTTATAAAAATCAAAGATAATCCAACAGTTAACTTAGAGACACTTACCCTTCAGCAAGCCAAATCGTTTGTTAAAGAGTGGAGATTAGCCGAATGGTGGCACGAAGCTGGATTTCGCGAATGGTTGTCAAATTCTGACGAATTTCGACAAAAGTTAGAGTTTGTGCTGGGTGAAACGCTGGAAGAAATCTACAAGCTTATCTTAGATCCTGAAGCTTCTTCTCAGTCTAAAGTAAGGGCGTTTGAAATAATGGCTAGATTGGCTGGTAAAGAGCCTCCAAAAGTTAAAGAAGTTAAATTTAAAGATAGTGAAGTAGAAAAAATGGACGAGCAACAGCTCGATGAATTTATTAGAAAACACTCTAAAGGAGCGTAACTCCAAATGCTAATTCTTGGTAACAGGGTGCATGATGTGTTTTCGGTCAAAATACAGGAAGGTGCCCTATCTGTAGGTACTACGGCTACGTTGGTAAAAAGTGCCACTACAGTACTAACGCATCGAAAAGCCTTTATTCTCTATAATAATAGTGCTTTACCAGTTTACCTTGGTAGCTCAACTGTAACTACCTCCTCTGGAATACCGGCCCAACCTGGAGAAACTATAATCGTAGGTACCACAGAAGAATGTACATGGTATGGGATAGTGTCCGTAGGTACGGCAGATTGTCGTGTGATAGAAGGTTATTAACAAGATGACAGTATTTAACAAAATAATCTCTAATTTCTTTAAACTGATCGGATCTACTTCTGGAAATGTGGCAGAAGTTACGGCAGCTAATCAACTGAAGGTAGACGCTTCGGGTACGACCGTACCTGTATCTGGTTCAGTTACAGTTAGCGCGACTAATTTAGATATACGCGATTTAAGTTCTAGTACGGATTCAGTTGCAGCAGTTTGCACAGCAACAGACTTAGACATACGTAATCTTAACGCTACAGATGATAAAGTTCAAATAGGTGCACTAGATTCTACTGTATCCACAAATTCTAACACACAGCTTAAAGTTACTATTTATAGGTCTGATGGAACTGAAGGATTAGTAGACGATACAACTGGAGCACTGGTTGGAATAGATGCAGCACACGCTGAAATTCATGCTGGAGATCACTTTTTTATTACAAATTATATAACATTAAATATTGCAGGAACTTTAATTTACGGAGTAACGACTCCCAATACTACAAAATGGGCACATTTATTTTGGGAAGTAGACTGTACAGGAGAAACCTTATTTCAAGTGTATGAAGTAGCAACGTGGACTGGAGGTACTCCTGTAACTCCTGTTAATTCTAATCGAAATTCTGCAACTGTTTCTGGATTGACTATAGCAACTGCACCTACGATATCTGTAGCTGGTAATTTACTAGCAGCTTCTTTGCTTGGCCTTGCAGCGGCTCCTTCTAAAGCAGCTTTAGCTGGAAACAGTAAACGTGAAGATGAAATGATATTAAAGCAAAATACACAATATGTATTTAAATTTACTTCAAACTCAAATTCAAATAATATAACTTATCGTGCTTTGTGGTATGAGCATACTAATCTTTAAGAAAGGGATATAAAAATGAGTGGATACTATCAGAAAGAAGTGTTAATAAAAGATACGTCTACTACACTGGGCGCTAGCGAAACTAACACCCCTATTTCGCAGAATTTTAGAATAAGTGCAGAAGGTTCTAAGTTCTTGAAAGTGTTAGTGGTTTCTGATACAGTCACAGCTGGAGCAGGGATTACGTGGACACTTCAACAGTGGTTAGGTAAAGATGAAGATGGTAACGACGAGTGGGCAGCGTGTGGAGCACCTAAAACTGTATCTGTTACAGGAGATGGGGTTACGGTTCTTACATGGAACAATGGACTGGCAGCTGATGCAGCTTATCTTCCTTTTACTAATATGGCTAGAGTAGTTATGACAACAGGAGCGGGGTCAGCGATAACTGTAGAAAGAGTGTCTGTGATACAACAGGATTAATAGTAAATGTCTGAAAACACTAGACTATTGGCAGCTGCGATTCGTAAACAGCAAGCAATTAAACGGGATAAATGTATAGATCCTATTGATCTAGAATCTCGTCCGTTTGCTAAGCAAGAAGAAATATTCAAAGCGGCTAGTAGTACTCCAGTTAGAGCAGTTATTGCAGGGAACCAATGCCTTGCTGAAAATACATTAATAATGACTCCAACAGGTCCTTGTCCAATTCAAGAACTCAAGCCAGGAGATTTTGTTTATTCTGAAGAAGGTAAACCTATTGAAATCCTATCTGTATTTGATAATGGTATAAAAGAAGTAGCTGATATTACAGTACGAGGAGTCTCATTAGTTAGCTGCACAGCAGAACATCGATGGGCAGTTAAACAGTATTCTAGAGAAAATGGAAATCTATTAACTGAACTAGAATTACCTGCTTGTGAATTTTCTACAGAGATGGGCATTAAGAGAATTACTGTAAAAGCTCCATTAGGAAATGTACATGAACCTCATGCATATGCAATAGGAGCACTTTTAAGAGACGGATGTTCTCGACAACGTGGTTCGGAAATTCAAATTTCAGCTGGAACAGAAGAAGTCCCAAATAAAGTTGCATCTATTTTAGGCGGAAAAGCTTATAGGAAACATGAAAATAATTATACTTGGGGACTTTCCACTTCAGTATGTAACTATTACAATGAATGGTGTAAAGGTAGGTATGCTCACGAAAAAGTAGTAAACTTAGAAATTGTTAAAACATGGGATAGAGAATCCTTATTACAATTTATTGCTGGAATTATTGATACGGATAGGTCATTATATCCATCACGAGATCATATAACATTATCTATAGGAATGCAAACTTATTCTGTAATAGAAGCTATCAAATACGCTTGTTTAGCACTATGGCAAGTACCTTTAAATTATACTTTAGACAATAGGGTAAAATATAAGCATGGTCCAATACATGTAGTTTATACACGTAATAGGCATTACATTACTACCATTTCTAAAGAATTAGATTCTTATTTAGTTTCTCCACAGAAAAAATGGAGAGAAGGATATGAAACATTAGGAGGTAAGAGAACTAGAATAGATAGTGTAACTGCTAATTGGGGAACCACTCCTAGATATATTAAAACATATGATATTCAAGTTAACTCTACCACTAATCTATATATGTTAGCTAATGGATTAATTACACATAACTCAGGTAAATCTACGATTGGGGGCAGGGAAGTATCTTGGTTGTTAGAAGATAAACATCCTTATATTAATCGTGAAAAATTGTGGGGAATTTGTCCGATAACTATTCTAGTGTTAGGTCAAGTAGGCGAACAAATTACTTCTAATTTGTGGGAAGTTAAAATAAAACCATTTTTAAAACCAGGAACTTTTAAAGAAGTCCGAATAGGTAATGCTCTCCAGCGTGTTGAAATGACTAATGGAGATCGTATCATATTTGTTTCGCACCACAACTGTAGCGAAGCGCGCAAAACCGTACAAGGATATGCAGCCCATTACGTTTGGATAGATGAAATGCCTACAAGTTTAAGCCTTGTAGCTGAACTTGTTACTCGTATTATATCTAAAAATGGACGGCTGTTAATCACATTTACTCCTTTGTTGCGCTCTATGGAAATAAAGCAATATATTGAAGGACTCCTACCTCCCTCTGGTCAAGTGTTTAAACTTAACATGTTAGACAATCCTATCTTTTTTGGTAGAGAGTCTGAGATATTAGCACAATATGCTAATTATCCACCGGCTGAGAGGGAAGCTAGGCTGTTTGGAAATTGGTTTATAGGCTCCAATTCGGTGTACGAATACGATCCTGTTAGTCAAAAAGTTAAAACACCACAGCACTATTCTACTCAATGGCCGCACGTTGAAGCTGTTGACCCAGCGGCAGCTTCTAAGCTGGGATATGTCTTATATGCTAAGGACCCTATCACAGAATATTGGTATATGATTAAAACTACTTATATAGATGGAGCAGCGCCTAGTGATCTCGTACAAAAAGTACAGATAGAATCAGCAGGATATCATATAATTAGGCGTATTTCAGATCCGCACGAATCTTGGTTTATTAAAGAAGCAGAAAAAATGGGTGTTTATTATGAAGGTGTTTATAAAAAAACTGAACGAAAACTAGAGCTTATCAAAAATTTGCAACAAGCTTTAACTTCAGGTTCGCTAAAAGTATGTGAACAGTGTACTTTATTTTTTGAAGAAGCAGTTGCGTGCCAATGGTCAGAAAGTGAAGTACAGATAATTAATGGTCAAAAGTACCACGTACTAGACGCTGCTCAGTACGGTTTAGATATTTTACCACTAGTTAAAATTACTCCTGTGAAAGTGTATCCTAATTTTGTAATAGCTCATGATGTGCGTGTACGTGAATTAAATGAGAAACGTAAAGCTCAAGAAAAAAAGATAAGAAATTCAAAAGGATATAGACGAGGTGCGCTGCGATGTGTTTATTAATATTAACATTTCACTTGTCAATAGTTATATTTGGGCTTATACTATTAGGTATGAAACGTGAAAATGACCGTAGAGCTAAACAGTTAAAGGTAGCTATATATCTCTTATCTAGAGGGAGACTTTAATATGATTGATATTAAAATAGTTTTAAACAAGTTAATAACTAAAATGCCCCGTAAATCTACTAAACCTTCCTTATCTCAGCGGGTTCAGTATTGGATGGATAAAATAGAAGCTGAACAGGATAGTGAAAGAGCTTGGAAGCATTTAACTAGAATTTACAATCATTTACGAAGTCCTGAATGTAAATATTCACACAAAGAGCAATTGTTGGAAAAGCTCGTACCTTTCTTAGCTAAGTATGGGGATATGTCTGAACTTAAAGATCACAAAGGATTAACGAAATGAAACCTCTAATCTGGACTACAGAAACAGCAAAAAAAGAATTAGCTAGACGATTAAAAAATTCTAAAACATTTAGGCAGCAGTTTGAGCCTGAATGGGAAAATAATGAACGTGCTCTACTTAACGTGAGAGGAACTTCGTCTAAAGTTAACCCTCAACTTACATTTACTGAGCCAGGAGAGTTAGGGATAGACACTATCGATGGACCGTCGCAAAGTGTGGGTGTTAACTATATCTTTAAAAATCATAGGTTTATACATTCGCAGCTATCTGCTAATCCTCCAGTAGTAGTAGCTCAACCTACTTCTCAAGATATGACTGATATCTCTAAAGCAGATGCAGCAAACCGTTTTATTAAGTATATCAACAGAATAGATAAGATTCAAGAAAAGCAAGATCAGACTACGCAGAAAACTCTACTGTACGGTACAGGCTGGGCTAAAACAGTGTTTGATCCACACCAAGGAGAGATCGCTGAATTTGATCCAGAAAGTGGAGAATTTTTACTTGAAGGTAAAATAGATGCCTACTCTCCATCTACTTGGGATGTGTGGGTAGATCCTGATGCTAGAGAGTGGGAAAAAGTACGTTATATGTTTGAACGTATTCGAATACCTTTAGAAGAAGCTGTGTTTCTTTTTCCAGAATATAAAGATGAATTAGAGAAGAATGCAACAAAAGTAGCTGAAACTGTTAGTGTTTTTACAGATAGACCTAACTTAGATCAAGAAATAGTAGAAGTGTACGAATACTGGGAAAAAGGATTACCTATTAATGGAATGGTAGGACGGTATGCTTTACATCTAGAAGACGGTACGGTGCTGGGTAAACTTAAATTAAATCCATTTTCTTTTTCAACTCCACGAGAAAGAATAGAAGATGTTGAAACAGTGCCAGTTGCTAGACTTCCTTATCACTTGTTAACTGATATTGATATTCCTGATGAAGTGTATGGACGTTCTTTTATAGCTTACGAAGGACCTATACAAGATATCCTTAACAGATTAGACAACACTAAACTAGAAGCTATTGAAGCTGTTGGGTTACCTAAACTCATCATTCCAGAAACAGCAGAAATTACAGAAATGTCTAACAATGTATGGGATGTTACAAGATACAAAGGAGCACAACCTCCTCATTTTATGGAAGTTCCTACTACGATGCCAGACACTACTCAGCTAAGAGAATCATTGAAACAGGGTGGAGATGATATGGCTGGGGTAAACGATGCTATGTTTGGACAGATGCAGCGTGAAACTTCTGGATTTAGTTTACAATATGCTTCGTCGCAAGGGTCTATGATACGTAAACGCTTGTTTAATAAGCTTATTTTGTTTGTTGAATCTTTTTATAAAGGATATTTAGATTTGACGAGAAAACACTGGAAACAGCCTAAAATGATTAAAGTACTTGGAATAGAAAATGCTTTTGAATCTGTAGAGTTTAAAGGTGCTGATATTGAAGGAGGATTTGATATTGTAGTATCTTATGGTTCTACCCTTTCATTAGATCCAATGACCAGGCGTGAAGAAATTCTTCAATTAATTCCACTATTTGAAAAGGCAGGAATTGATATTAAACAACTGTTGGCTATGCTAAAGATTAATGACCTAGAAGGTATATTTGATATTATGCAGTTAGCTAAAAATAGACAGAAAGAAATCTTTGAAAAAATGATAGCCACTGATGAATATATTCCTCCTAGACCTTTAGGGGAGCATCAGGGAATGTTACAGTACGCATACTACTTTATCACTACTAAAGATTTTGATTTGTTACCAGAACCTAAAAAACTTCTTATAGAACAACATATTAGAGAAAGGGAAGCTCTACTAGGACAAGCTGTACCTACGGCTCCTGTACCTCCAGGACCAGTCCCTGGACTTGAAGGTCAACTTCCTCAACCTGCTGCTGGAGGAATTCCAGTCGCATAAAAAAAAGACTTGACAAACAGTAAATTGTTTGTTATATTATAAAGTGAATCAATTATATCCATCCATGTCGGTAGGACTAACGGGTTCACTGAAACTGTCTATCCCTTCAAAGGACGACTAGGAGATTTGTTATGAGTATGAATAATGACGCATTGTTAGCTGCATTTGTATCTGGTGCTTCACCGGACCAAATGGAAGCCGCTGCATATGGTAAAGATGCAGTACAACCAGCTTCTACTGAAGATAATAGTTCAGAAGAAGTATCCAGTCAAGTAGAAAGTGAAGTAGATAACTTTTTTACAAACGAAGAAGAGTCTGCTTCCGATAGTAGCTCACAGAGTGACGAGGAACAACCAGCTGAAACTAAAGTAGATTCAGACGTTGAAGAACTCGTAGCTGGCGGCAAAAAAATTCAGATCAATTACAAAGACCGCGCTGCTATTAAAGATGCATACCTAAAAGCTGCTGGTATGCGAAAGTTCCAAAGAGAACGTGATCAAGAAAGAGCTTCTAAAAAAGAGTTACAGTCTAAGATAGCTGAACATGAATCATTGTGGGAAAAAGTCGAAACTGCTGCTGCACGTAATGATTACAACGAGTTAATGAGAATTATGACCGGCGGTAAAACTGATTTTGACACAGTGCTGAACACTCGGCTAGAAAGAGCCAGACTTCGAGCTGACGCTTCGGAAGAAGATCAGGTTAAGTTTGACCAAGAAGACAAGATATCTCAACTAGAAGCTACAGTAAACAGACAGTCACAAGAACTTGAAAAACTGCTCAACAAAGTGAAAGCAGAAAAAGAAGAAGTTGTTGCTAAGTCTGTACAATCACGAGTAGAACCTGTGTTTAACAAATACCGTTTTGCTGGTAAATTAGGTAATTCGGCAGCTGAACACAAGTTAGACAGAATGATTTGGAATGATGCACTAAGTTCTTTGGAAGAGTTAGGACTGGATGAAGGAGATCTTACTCCTGAAATTATAGAGCGAGAGTTTAAGTCTGCTGCTGAAGTTTTAGGGCAAGTGACTAAAAAAATGACACAAAAAGAAACCCAGAACGTAACACAACAACGTAAGCGTGAAGCTCAAGAAGCAGCACAATTACAACAAGTTAGAGGTTATTTAGGCTCCAATGTAAAGAAAGAAGCAGCTGAGAAAATTAGATCAGGTGATTTAACTTCTATCTTTAAAAATTGGGGAAAATATAAAGATGTTTTTTAGTACTTAGAAAGGATACTTATTATGGCAATTTCAACAATTTCCGATCAAGCATTGGGAAAATTACTAACAATCAAATTTTCGGACGGCATTCGAAATCAGTTATCAGAGGATAAATAGGCGTAATTACTATGGAATCTAGATTTTGTAAATACTGCAATTGCGAACATCCTTTAACTAAGGAGCATTACTGCAACTTAGAAAAAGGCAAACCTACGTGCAGAAAAAGACAAAATCAAAAAGCAAGAGAATGGAACAAGAAACATAGAGAAAGAGAACTACGTAAGTCAGCTGAGAGATATGCAAAAAATAAAGAAAAAATCTTAGCTAAAAGAAAAAAATATACTTATGAAGAATATGGAAAAGCTTACTATCATAAAAGAAAACTAGAAGATAACATGTATAAGATTGCTATGAATCTTAGAACTAGATTAAGAAACGCACTTAGGAATGGATATTGTGCTGGATCTTCTATACGTGATTTAGGATGTTCTATTCAAGAGCTTAAGAAATATCTAGAGTCCAAATTTAAGTCAGGAATGACTTGGGAAAACTATGGATACCAGGGATGGCATATAGATCACATACGTCCATTATGCTCTTTCAATCTTGGAAATGAATCCGAAGTTAGACAAGCCGTTCATTATACAAATCTTCAGCCTTTGTGGGCAGAAGAAAATATGGCTAAAAATCGAAAATACGTAGATGTCCCTTGTGAGGGCGACCTTATAAGCAAATCGGGCAAAATCGGTGGAAGCTGCGATCCAAAAGGACGAAGTGAAACTTCGGCTAATACCGAGCTAAGTCAAGAAGATAATACTTCTGACCAGCGTAACGCATACCAGATGAACCTAGAAATAGAATATAATTCTGGCACGAGTGTCCGACCTCTCTAGTAGAGGATGATATATGCTGAGCTTAAGCGAATAGGAAGCTTAAGAAGTAAGAGATAAAAAACTCTTACGGTAACACACTGTTCAGAGATTTCGAATATATTCTTAGAAACAGAGTTGGAGATCCAGACGGACGTTCTTTGCGTTTTTGGTTTCAAACAGCTTATGGCGTAGCTGCAACCCAAGTTATGCCCATTGCTAGCCCAGGGGCATATCCAACTGGACAAAAATCAGAAGGTGGAGAGAAAGAAGCTTTCTACAAAGAACTAGCAACAACAGTTGAACTAGAATATAACTTGTGGAACATGGCTCGCAAATCTCCTTCTAAATATGCAGAACCATTAGCAAATGAAATCGAAGCAAAATCGATTGGACAAAAAAGAGTTATGTGTCTTCAGCTTTACGGTGATGGAACTGGAGTTATTGGTAAAGTCTCTTCACAGTCAGTTACATCTGACGTAGGTGCAGTAGTTCTTGCAACTGCTGATACTGACAGAGGATTTATTGGCTGGTGTATGGAAGGTGACCTCCTTCAAGCTAGAGATAACGACAACACAGCTGCTGGCACTCCTTCAGTAACTGGTACTTTTTCTTATTTTAAAGTTTACGATGTAGACCGTGTTAACAACACAGTTTATCTTAAAGCTTATAATTCATCTGGAACAGCTCTTGCTATGACTGACACAGGTCTAGTAGCCGGTGACTATTTGTACAGAAACGGTCAGTCTACACTGATTGATGACACAAGTATTACTGGTGACTATAACTTGCTTACAGAAAATATGGCTGGTCTTGAGTCGCTAACTGCTGCTGATGGACGAAATGTTCACAGTATCACAATGTCAGGTTCTTCCAAAGGAACACGATATACTTGCGGTGGAAACCCACTGGATGCTTCTTATCTTCAAAAAGGTCTTTCATTAGTGAAAGTTAGAGCAGGGGAAGGCAAATACAGCTGGAAACAGATGTTGATGGCTCCTGAAGCTTTAGATGCACTAGTAGAAGCTAAAGAAGTTGACAGACGCTTTACAGTTATTGATGATGTAAAACGTGGTGGAAAAGGCTTTGGATACGTTCATGGTAACGATACGCTTATGGCGGTTACTTCTGAATTCTGTCCAAAAAATAGAATCTATTGTATTCCAGAATCAAAAAATGGTAAAAAAGTTCTTGAAGCTCATATTACCGATTTTGAAGCTGTACGTCCAGCAGGTGAAGGTTCACAGTTTATGATGAGACCTTCTGCTTCTACAGCAAATCATGACAGGTTTATCAGAGCATACTTGGAAGCTAAAGGCGTGTTGGTTTGCAATCATCCAGCAGCTATTTTGGTGGTCCATAATTTTACAGTCTAATAAACGGTCGGGCACTTTCGGGTGCCCCTCCTTTAAGTAGGGTAGCTCTCGCCTTACTCCCTTGTGGTAACGAAAGAGAGCACTAACAAAACGGACTAGTCGCGTCGTTCCAGACGCAGAAAGGAAAAATCATGGCCGTTGTATCAATCCCAACCGCTGGGAATTATCCCATCAGGTTTAACAAACGAGAAGCTAAGGTTATCGAAACCGCTACTCAAGCTTCAGGTAATTTAGAAAATAAAATTATCGAGACATCTAGTTACTTTGCAGATGCTACAGACAATACTAAAATTTTAGCTATTGACTTATCCGAATCTACTGCTGCAAAAACAGTAACTTTAACTCCACTTTCTGATGTTAATTCAGAACTTAAATTTAACTTTACAGGATCAACGACAGCAAAATATGCTTCGTTAGCATTTGCTATTTCGGCTGATCGTGTTTATACTTTTCCAGATGCTTCAGACACGTTAGTCGGTAAAGCTACTACAGATACGTTTACTAACAAAACATTTGACGCTGATGGAACAGGTAACGTTTTATCGAACGTTGAAGATGCTAACATTAAAGCAGCTGCTGCAATCGCTGTTAACAAGCTTGCTTCTGTTACTGCTTCTAAAGCGTTAGTATCGGATGCATCAGGGTTTATCTCTGCTTCTGCTGTTACTTCTACACAAATCGGATACTTGTCTGGTTTAGGTGGAACACTCACAACGGGTGGAGCATGGACGCAGACCGGCGCTCACACAATCGGTATCACTACTACTAGTAATACTGCTATTACACTTCCAACATCTGGAACGTTAGCTGTACAATCCGGTGATTCTTTTGATGATGTAGTTGATCTTAAATTGCGCGATGTTACAACGGTAGCTTACACTTTAGAATTAGAATCTAATGGTGATGGTGGAACAGTAATGAGTGCGGACCGTAAAGTAATATTTGACGTATTCAATGCTGATAGAAATATAGATTTACAGGGAAATGTTGCAATTGGAGCTAATTTTACGACTAGTGGAAATGCTTGTCAAATAGTTGGTGGAATTGCTTCTGTATCTACTTTACCTAATGGTACAGATACTATAGTAGGTAGAGCTTCTACAGATACTTTAACTAATAAAACTCTTACATCTCCTACACTTACTTCTCCAGTAATTAATACAGGAGTTTCTGGTACAGCTATAGTAGATGAAGATAACATGGTATCTGACTCTGCTACAAAAATCCCAACTCAGCAATCTGTTAAAGCTTATGTAGATGGGGTTTTTACAAGATCTGAAGGTTTAGTAAATGAAGATTTTACAAGATCTCCAGCTTGGGTAGTTGGAAACGGGGTAAACGGTATAGGAACAGGAACTGCTGGAGATGTAAATGCTCTTGTAACTAGAAAAAACAATTTTGAGTTTAGCGTATTAGGTACACAAACTACCGTAGGTATGCCTTGGAAATCAGGATCAGGAATTGAATTTATTCAAGACCAAACTGATAATGATGGTTGTGAAATTACACAAGGAATTGCTGCTGCAACTAATCCTACAGTTAAAGTAGTAGGTACAGATAATGCTAGGTTTACTTGTAAATATGTTGTTGACAACGTTACAGGTACAGATACTTTAGTTGTAGGTTGGAGAAAAGTAGAAGCGTATAATGCTGATTATACAGCTTATGGTGATTATGCTGGAATTAATCTTGATATTACAGATTTAGTGATAGTTGGAGAAAATGATGGAGCCGCTGGACTAGGTGCTTCTGGAGCCGAAACCGCTACTTTAGACACTACACAAAATGCAACTAATGCACAAAATGTAGAAGTTAGAGTAACAGTAGGAGATGAAGCTTTGCTGCAAACTGGCATGAGAGTAGCTAATGCCGCTAAAGTATCTTTTAATGCACATATAGCAGACTTCGGAGCAGCTGGAGAAGAACATCTTGCAGATCACGGTTCAATCTCAGCAGCTAATGCAAGTGATACTACTACATTATTTGCTCTTGTTGCAGCTATGTTAACTAAATATGCAGAACATAATGATGATGCTATTAATTTAAGTCCTACTTACCATCAAGCTGCCGGTACTGATTATTCTTTAACTTCAGATGCGGCTCCTACTACTCTAGCGGAATGTATGGCACGACTTAATGATTTAGTTATAAAACTTAACGATCATTATGCAGACAATGTATCTCATAGTGCTGGAGACACTGCTCTAATGTCAGAAGTTACGCTGATGTGTAATACTTATTTTGAGTTAGGATTAAATGATGGAGCACTAGCTGAATGTACAGCAACAGCTGCTTTTAATTTTGATGATACTGATCAAATTATCCCATTCTTCTATTTCTTACATGCCAATGGAGCACAACTATCTACTGGTAGTTATCTAAAAAGTTGGAAAGTAGAAGATTTAGTAACTGTTTAGTATACTTAAGAGGAGACCCTTCGGGGTCTTCTCCCCTTTTTAAAGGAATATTATAATGGGTAATCCATACAGATTAGAAGATATTTTTCAAGTAGCTCAAGTTTATCTAGAAGGTGCATATGCGACGGGTAATCATCGTTTAGGTGTAGTTATTCCAGACAATGCTATAATTGTTAACGTTATCGAAGATGTAATTGATTTAACAGGAACTACTGACGATACAGGTACAATTGAATTAACTCTTGGAGATGGAGGTACTTCTATTACAGCCGCTAACGCCATGCCTACTGCCGGAATTACTGAATCAGTTAAAAGTGCTACTGGTCTTGGAACAAAAACTACAGCCGGTACTGAATTGTATGTTACAATCACTACAAGAGCTATGGCTTCTGGTAGAGTACGTTACTTTGTAGAGTACGTTTTAGGTATTAAATAATATACAACCCTCCTCCACTTAAGGGAGTAATCTTATGCGTCTTTTTGGGTATATTAAAGAAGTTGTGGCCTTGTGGATGAAACAAAATGGCTATGACATTAAGCTAACTCCCAATTCTGGAACTACTTACACTGCGGCCCGTACTGCTCAAATCGCTCCTGGGAATGCTGACAGTGTGCTAGTAAGTGAAGATGGGACTCAGACTTTAACAAACAAGTCCCTCGACAGTGATAACAACACTCTCACGAATATTGTTAATGCCAATATCAAATCAACTGCTGCAATAGCTAGATCCAAAATAGCTACTGGAACTGCTGATTATGTAGTAATAAATGCTGCTAGTACGGGAGCTGTATCTGAAGAACAGTACTTAGCTAAAGCTAGAGGGGGAGCCGGAGCTAGTATGGCTTCTGTAACATTTCCTTCTACCGGTACTATCACTACTGATGCTGGAGTTTCAACATTCACTAATAAAACGTTCGATGCAGATGGTACGGGAAACTCAATATCTAATATAGAAAATGCAGATATCAAAGCCGGAGCAGCGATTGCAGTAAATAAATTAGCAGCACTTACAGCCTCTAAAGCAGTTGTTAGTGATGGAAGTGGGTTTCTTTCATCGGTTGCTGGCGTTACTGCGACTCAAATAGGGTATTTGTCAGGGTTAGGAGGTACACTTACCACCGGTGGAGCGTGGACACAAACTGGAGCGCATACATTAGGTATTACAACTACTAACAACACTGCGATTACTTTACCTACTAGTGGAACACTTGCCATCCAGTCTGGTGAATCATTTGATGATATAGTAACCCTCAAATTAAGAGATGCTACAACAGCTGCTTACACTTTGCAAGTAATTGCCGATTCTTCTGCAACTGCAATGGATGCTGATCATACATTTACAGTAGATGTAAACAATGGAGATAGGGCCTTAGATCTGTCAGAAAATCTAACTGTAGCAAATGGTTATGATATAACACTAACTGCTGAGGATGCAGCAGGATCTGTTACACTAGATAACTGTACGTTTGAAGCTGAAAACACTGATGCAACACAACGCGCTATAAAAATTACTAGTGCTAAAGCAGGCAACACCACATTAACATTACAAGAAAACTTAACAGTTGGAGACGGTTACGATGTTAGCATAACTGCTGAAGACGCAGCGGCTACGATTACCTTAGACAATTGCGGTTTGGAAGTTGAGGACACGGCAGGTGTGGGGCATAAGGTAAAACTTATCAATGCCGACGCGGCAGCGGATACGTCAATTACACTCAATGAAGATTTGACAATAGGCGGCGGATCGGATGTTACAATAACAGCCGAGGACGCTGCAACAGCTATTGTCATGGATAACAGTAATTTTGAAGTTGAACGTGCCGGAGTTACACAACGTGATCTTAAGCTTTCGATTGGCACCGACGCTAATGCTGGCTTATCAATTGAAGGAACATCGGGCGCAATCAATCAAGATGTAACATCCGACGCTTCTCCAACCTTTGCAAATCCAACTGCCACGGGTGAAATCCGTATGTTGGAGTCTGCGGCTGGAACTGATAATTACACTGGTTTTAAAGCCCCAGCTGATTTGGGCGCTGCAAACATAATTTACACCATGCCTTCAGCTGACGGTGGGGCAACAAACGTGCTAACAACCGACGGGGCAAAGACATTATCATGGGCAGCGGCGGCGAGTGCTGCTTTAAATGCGCAGTTTACCGATATCGGAAACGCTTCTAATGTTAGAACGGCCACGGACACAACAAAACTTGGTTCTATTGTCGGTTCAACAAAATCAGCAACAGTCACTTTTGATGAAGCAGGTGGCGCGGCTGATGATATGTGTTCTTTGGTTGGCCATGGATTTACTTTAAACGATACAGTTTATTTTTCTGGCGCAGATTTACCGTCAAACATAGTGGCTGGAACGGTTTATTATGTAATTCCAACACATGCAGATTATTTTCAGTTAATGACCTCGCCAGGAACAGGCGCGGCGGCTGAACTATTTCAAATCGGCGACGACGGAAGCGGAGCTTTAACTGTATATCACGGTGGGCTTTGGCCAAAACACACCCAAGATTATACGGTTTCGGTAAGTGATGATTACACGATTTCAGATACAGATCGAATTAATACAATTCTTTGTGCAAATGCCGGTGCAGCAAAAACTATCACATTACCAACGACAGCTGATAATAAACACAGACAAATTACTATAAAGAAAACGGGAAGCGATGCGTATGCTTATACGGTGAAAGGTGAAGCCGCTGGAGAGACTATTGATGGGGTTAGTGGGACTACGGGATTTAAAATACCTATGCAATATGAAGGAATTAAGATTGTTTCAGATGGAAGCGTTTGGCATATACTTGAGCATTTTGGAGCAATTAACCAATCTACTTTGTTTTCAGTTACCAGTAGCGCGCTAGCTAATGTTACATGGCTTGGATATTATCGACGAGAACGCAATATAATGCACGCTACAATTTGGGGCGATTTTACAGGCGTTACAACTAATGCAAATATGACATTCACTATACCAAATTCATTAACTATCGATAGGGCTAAATTAGCTTCAGCTGATAGTAGTACAATTATTGTTGGAGAGTCTAACCTATATGATTCAGGTAACGCATATTTTAATGGACGTGTAATATATGGAACAACCACAACTGTTGCAGTAGCATTTTTTGATGATAACGGAGCCAGAGAGAATTATACATTAGCTAATTTAGGTAATACTACTCCCTTTAACTCAGCTAATGGTGATAAGGCGTCATTATATTTTAGTGTTCCGATATTAGAGTGGTTGAATTAACAAAAACGACTTGGGCTGATTAATATGGAAAATCAACTAAACAAAATAGAGGCTAAATTGGACAAGTTAGATGAAAAGTTAGATATCCATCTAGAGCGTATAGCTAAAGTAGAAGTAAAGCTAGAAGAACACGAAAAGACTATAGAACGTTCAAGAGGTTGGATTAAAGCAATAATATTATTGACAATTAGTGGAATAAGTACTATACTTGTAGCTAGTGCTAAATTGTTTTTTGGTAAATAATTTTAATAGAAAGGACGAGTCAAATGGCAAAGTTAAGAGAAAAATTAAAATTTCCTGAAAAGAAAATGATCGAAGAAGAAGACATGAGCATGGAAGAAGTTCCTATGGAAGAGATCGAAGAAGAAATGCCCATGGAAGAGGAAGAAGTAGGAATAGACTTAGCTTCTATTTCTGATGAAGACCTGCTCGACGAAGTCAAAGCAAGGGGCTTACAGATATAAAACCGGAGGAAACCGACGGTGAGTAATCCAATCACAGCTACTGATCTAATTAATGAAGTACGGGATTTGTTGGACGAATCTAACAACACTTTAATTAGTGATACCGATATCTTACAAGCATTAAACCGTGCTCAAGACGATGCAGTAGATATGTTAGTTCGTATTTATCCTGAACCTTTGATAGCTACTACAACTACAACTTCTACGTCAGGTACAGCTGCGTACGATTTTCCAGAAGCTCTCTTTGAAGATCGTATTTTAAAAATAGAATGTACAGAAGGTACTTCTACTTGGGAGTTAACTAGAATTAATTATGTAGACTCTACTCAGTATCTGGTAAACTACACAACTAACCGACCTTATTACTATTATTTAAAAGGTAAAGAATTTGTAGTACTACCTACTCCTGGTGGATCTTTAACATTTACTGTTTGGTATGTAAAAGAAGTAGAAGCACTAGTAGAACCTCAAGGTAGGATTATTACTGTTAACACTAGCTCTAACTATGTTTTAGTTGATGATCTTGGATCTGATTTAGAAACAGTCGCAGACAGTTTAAAAAACTATGTAAATATAGTAGATTCACAAACTGGTGAAATTAAAGCTACAATGCAAATTACTATACTAACAGATTCAACTAACAAGATTATCTTTAAATCAATCCCAGATCGTGATTTAGTGTACAACAAAACTATAGTAGGAGATATCCCTTCTACAGTTGAACTAGATGATTATGTATGTTTAGCTAAAGGTAACTGTATCCCTTTCCTCAAAAAACCTATGAAAAATTACATAATTATATCAGCGGTACTAGATCTTAAAGGAAGTAAGTTAGGTGAGCCAGTTGAAGTTGAAGTTGCTAAATTAGACAAGCTTGAAAAATCTATCAAGTCAATGTGGGCAGGTAGAGAAAACGACCTACGTATTAAAAAACGTTCACATGTATGGCCTAAATACATTAGGAATTAATTACTATGCCACTATCCTATTCAACTATCAGTTATCCTGATTGTGCAAAAGGTATTGACTCCGTATCTGCTCCTAACTTAATTCAAGATGGATACAGTAAAGATCTTGTTAATGTTAACACTAAAGTTGAAGGTCATCTAGAAAAACGTAAAGGATATCAAGGATATTACGGATATATTCCTTTTAGAGTAATGTCTGTAGAGTATACCTCTGATCCTACTAATAATATAATATTTACTTTAGACACTTCACTAGACTTTTCTACTGTGGATTCTTCTCCTATTATGGTGTATGGTAAATTATCTGACACTACAATGGATGGAGATTTCCTGTCTTCAGCTGATGCTACTGTATATTATTCAGCCTTTGATGTTTCTCAACCTATAACATTTCCAGCATCTACTAGTACTACTGAAAGTTTAGATGTTGGGATAGAATCTGATGCTATAGCAGTAGGAGTTGCAGAAGCAACAAGTTCTGATAAAACTAACACATTCTTTTTTCCTGATGATATTACAGTAAATGCAACCACTTATGCTGTTGGTGTCACTATTAATAACACAGGATTAACTGATTTAGATGTTTTTGTTTATTATAAAGACAAAACTACTGTTTCTGGTACGGTGTCTCAACACACCTTATCTGGAGTTACGTCAAGTACTGTTAGTGCAGCAACGCACAATCTAGACCATTATCAAATAATTCCTTTATTTGAGTCATTGTCTGCTGGTGTGTACACTCAATTTATACCTGATTCTTTTACTATTAATCAATCAACTGGATCAGTTATCTCTACATTTTCTTCAGCAATAACAGGTAGATTAACCCTAACAGCTGCTCCTATCACTAATCGTGTTACAGGAACTGCTGTAGCAGGAACTACTAAAACTGTTACAATTTCTAATCCAGGATCTCCTTTTAATTTTGTAGCGTGTTATCTTGAACCTACTCCAGGTGATCCATTTGAACTAGTAATCCCCAACTCCATTTCGTATGATGAGACTACAGATGTACTCACAATTGAGTTCATTAACAGTGGACTAACTGATGCAACATTTGAAGTTTACTGGGAAAATGCAGAGATACGTCAAAATAAAATAAAAGTTACTGGAACTGTAAGTGTAACAGGAACAGACACAGCTCCTCAATTAGTTATCTGGGGAATATCTCACGAAGGACTTTACTCAGCTACTTCTACAGCAGGAGGATACGCTACTCATATAGACTCTTATCAGACTTCTACAGAATCTAGACTAGTGTGTGGACTTGGAGGTAACTTATTTACAGCTACTACTGCTAGTGAAATAGGTTCTACATATGCTCCTCTTTACTATGTTAACTTAAGAAATAGAATCAACTCTGCTGCTACTACTATAGCACCGGTATTTCAGACAACTGGAGCAGGTGTAGCTCGTACTAGAGGTAGTGTTGAAGGTGATGAAATTGCTTCCAATTTAGCACCTGTAACTGCTGTTGCTTATAATGCTGGAACAGGATATGTTGACTACACAATTACTCTTACAAACAAAGCTACACTAGATTCTACTGGAACTGCTGATATAATTTCTAATGTAATATCAACTACTTCTGATTTAGAAGACTGGTTAACTGTTTCTAATATGAATCATTCTAGACTTGAAGGTACATTCAAAATTATGGGTGTAGACGAAACTCCTTCTACAGTAATCATCTCAGTAGAAAATTCTGATATCGACTCTTCAGATTATGATGATGCAAATGCTGAAGGACTGGCTGGTGTGTTTACTGATATTATAACAGTCTCTTCAACTAACACTTTTGTAGCTGATGATGTACTCGCTAGTGAATTGTTCAATAGTGCTGATACTCCTGCTGTGCTTTCTACCAGTGGAACATCTTGTGTTATTGATGACATTAACCACACTTCTTATCTAACTGCTGGAGTTCGCCTGTTTGCTACTAGAAATTCAGCTGTAATTCCACTACGTAACGAACTATCTACTGCTACTGTTACTAATTTAGTTAAAGGAGATATGTTAACCTTTTCTAACTTAGGCAGACAGCCTAGAATTATAGATATAGATTTAACTAATAATACTATAACAGTAGACGAATCTTTAGAAATTTATGATGATACTGGATCTTCTATTTCAATTACTCCTGTAGGTCGTTGGTATCCTGTTGAAATACCTGAATCTACTGGAGATTTACTACCAACTACTCAAGTAACCCATTTTGACTGTAGTGCATACAACAACCAATCAATCGTTAGATCAACCGTTATTAAAGATACAATGTTTTTCACTAACGGTCAAGATGAAGTGCTAAAATTTGATGGAACTAATATTTACCGAGCAGGACTTCCTAAATGGAAACCTTTGCTCTTTTCTTCAATAGACAATACTGGTTCAGATTCCCTTACGTTACCAGGACTTATAGGTACTGTATCTGGTGTAGCAGGAGATGTATTCACTGTCGGAGCTGGAGAATCTTATTTATTCACAGTAGGGCAAAAAATAGTACATACGAATAACGATGCTATTTATACTATCTTAGGTATCGATTTAACTAACGAACAAATTACTGTAAACAAAGCTATTACTGGAGGAGCTGCTGATGATATCCAACCAATAGCTGCTTACAGATATTATTTTAAAATATATGCAATAGATGCAAATGATAATATAGTTGCTTCAGCTGTAACCTCTTCAGAAGATTGTAGATTAGAATTAACAGAAGCTGCTGTAATTAAACATAGAATTGTAGGGTTACCTGACTGGGATATCTACGACTACGACAGACTAGAGGTCCATACTTACCGAACTAAACGTAACCTAGAAACTCCTTTTTATCTAGTTAATATTCTTAAACTTTCTTTTGATGACTACACTGGTTATTTAGATATAACAGACGCTATTATAGATGATGCTTTAACAAACTCTGATTTAGATCCAGAATCTTCTGTTCTATTAGGAAATGAGATTGCTTCGACTTGGTCCGAACCTATTCGAGCTAAATATATAACATCATCCGATAATCGCTTACTGTTGGCAAATGTTAAAGAATATCCCAAATTCGACATAGTGCTTAGACAACTTAGAACAGACAGTTTACTAGACACTACTGATTTACTACAAGCTCATCAAGTAAGGTGGTTATTTAGAAAAGATAACACTGACACTGCTACAACTACTAACATGGTTGACAGGGTAGCGTTTGAGTTTGTTCCTAACACAAGTGCTGTTACAATTGTTCCAAATACAGATATAACTAAAACTACTAGTTCTTTTACTGTTACTACAGCTGGTGCTCACGGGTTAGTTGCTGGTGATTGGATATATATGTACCACAACGCTGCTGCTTTAACGAATCTTAAAACTTATGCTGGTTGGTGGCAGATTGCTTCAGTTACTGTTACTGGAGTAGGTGGAGCTGCGGCCCACACTTTCACTATCAACAGTACACTTAACACTGCTGCTGGAGCTACTGATGTTGATCGTTATATTACAGCTACTGCACCAGAAGATGTACCAGTACTGTTAGCTGCTGATTATAACTACTCTCAAAAAGACCACAACCCCTCCTCCACACCTTATCAATCACAAGCCATGTTGAGATTATCTAATGCAATCAATGCCGTGATGAGAGTAGCGGACAGGGCAATTTCTGGACAAGAAACGTTTCGTCCGTGGTTAATAGCTAATTCAGGAAGGGAACTTGGGAGTGGCAGACTAATAGTCAGTCAACCTAAAGTATTTGATACTACAGCAGAATTAGTGCTAGACTCTGCACATGGGACTTCTTATCAAGTGTTTGTAAATGAACTAAGACGTACCAGTAGTGAGCAGATTTCTACTTACACTAAATTATATCCATCAAGAGTGTGGGTATCTTACAAGAATTATCCCGAAATTTTTGATGAACAAACATTGTTTGCAGATGTAAATACAGCAGATGGGCAAGAAATTACTGGAATTATTCCTTTTTTCTCTGAATCAGCATTTGGCCAAGCTACATTAGAAGAAGTAGTTGTGACTTTTAAAGAAAAATCAATATATCTTTTAAACACCAGTACTTTAGCTGTACAAAAAATAGACTCTCGTGGACTAGGGTGTACTTATCCCTACTCAATAACTCCTACTAAAGCAGGTATAATGTTCGCTAACCGAACAGGAATTTATCGACTTAACCATGATTTGACAATCAGCTATGTAGGTAGAATGATGGAAGGTTTTTGGAAACAGTCAATTGAAAAAGATTTAACAACTGTACTAACAGGGCATCATCATGCCCTAGAACAACGTTATGAATTATCTGTTCCCTTTACTGGGGATTCTTCTAATGATGATGTGTTTGTGTACGACTATAGTCGTGAAGGAGTTGGTCAGGAATTTGGAGCTTGGACTAGATATACTAATTTCCCAGCCTGTGGGTGGGCAAACTTAGCTAATGACGCGTTTTTTGCTTCTACCAAGGGGGAAGTATTCTCCATACGTAGAACGGGCAACACGAGCGATTTTAGAGACGATGGAGCTGCTTGTGCTGAAATGGACATTATTTTAAAACCATTCTCATTCGGAGCATCTGGAGTTAGGCACAAGATTAGAGATATAATAACTAATTTCGAAGTAGATGGTACAATGACTGGAACTACTTTAGCAGTTTCAATAGATTTATCAACTACTTATACTACAGCATCTACCTTTAATTTAACTTCTGGAACTGCTTCAGCATTCACTGGGCGAGAAGTTGTATCATTAAAATCTTCACCACCTTATACAAAATGTATTTATATATCACCGCGTTATAGAAATAGTACAAAAGATGAAGATGTTATTATAGCAGGAGTTAGTTTCACGGTTGCGGCCCTTAACAACAAGAATATCCAGCAATCTCAATCAGGTAGTTCAATTACGATATAGGAGTTGACAATGTTCCAAATCCATGTTAAAATATCCTTGTGTTCGGTTGTTGGTCCTATATTAATATATAATATATAACTTATATAAGAGGAATACATAGTGCCGAAAGCAATAGTAAACGGAGTACGTGTAGAGACCACTGGAGAAGAGATATCTAACCTCCAACAACAAGCCTCTAAACAATTACAACCCATAACCCCATTAAGTGGAGCGATAGCTGGAGATACTGAAGATCAATCTAAAATGCGAGGAACTAAGACTCAAAAAGAAGCTGCTATTAAAGTAGCAACCGAAACTCCTGCCACATTACGTGAAGAAGAAAGAACTGTACAAGCTAGGCAACAGACAACTGCTCCAGAACAGTTAGCTCTAGAGAGAGCAAAGCAAATTCGTCAGTTTGGATATTTAGGTTCTCGAATAGATGATATAATTCAACAAAGGTTTACTAAACAAGCTGCCCCTGTTCCCGTGGAGGAGGGTGTTACATCTTTACCTACACTTCAACTTACTTTGAATGAACAACAGATTAGTGCAGATATACCAGCAGAAAATCAAGAAACTTTTAAAACTACTTTAAATCAATACCAAACAGCTGTAAATGCTGGAGACCAAGCAGGAGCGAATCAAGCATTAGTAACCTTACAGGGTTTATCTGGAGGTAAAATAACTAGTCCTCAAGATATAACTTCTAAATATTTACAATCTACTGCACAGTCTACTGCTCAACAAGTAGCTGGACAAGTAGCTGGAGATATTAAACTAGCTGAAGTTGGAGCTGAGTCTTTAGGATTATCCAATGAAGAACTTACTTCATTGCTAGGTCCTGAGTGGGGTAATTTAACTGTACCTCAACTGAAAGATTCAATCGCTAATCTTAGATCTCAAGAGCTTAACAGATCTCAACAGTTACAAACTGAACTGTCTGATGCTGCAACTTCTCCTGCGAGAAGAGCTGAAATTTATCGAGAGTTAAAAGATTTAAGTCAAGTAGGTATTTACACTGCTGAACAACAAGTTAAAAATATTGAACAAGAAGTAGACAGTGCTAACACTGTGTTAGTAGGAGATCAAGAATATACTATCTCTTCGTTACTTAACGATGAAAATATCACTAAGATGGTAGAGAATTATTTGGCGCTACCAGAAGGTGCTCCTGGAAAAACTGAGTTAGAACAACAGTTTGGAGGTGCATTTACTGACTGGATTAATTCCCACAAAAATGCACTACAAGAAATTACTGGGAAACAAGAACTAACAGCTGATCAGTTTACTACCTTACAAGAATCCAACACAGCTGCTAAGTCTACTGAAGTAGGTGACATCTCTGATCAATTGTTAAAGAATATGGGAATTGACACTTCTTCATGGGCAGCTGCTGATTTTAAAGCTACTCTAGAATCTCAAGCATGGTATCAAACTTTACAAAATCAAGACATACCGGTTGAAGACCGTACTCAATTTTTAAATATCTTAAATTCTAAAGAATTAGATCCAGAATTTGCTCAAGAGATTGCTGAATTACCTCCACAAGAAGTAACAGAACTTATTAAGAATCCTAAAGGATTTGCAGATTATGTAGCGTATCGAACTTCTTTAGCTAATCCTTCTGAATTTACGCCAGAGCAATCGCAGAATTTAGATTTTTTACTAGACTATATGTATGGTAAAGATGTTTCTACTGAACAAATTGAAGATAAGATTGAAAGTGCTAGAGTATTATCTTTAGTTGATCCTAAAGAAAAAGCAAAATATCAACAATATCAAAAATTATTGTTAGATGAATATGGTAACTTAGATCCAACTAAAATAGTTGACTATTTAAAAACTAATGCAGGTAAAGAAGGACAAACTCCTAAATCTATTGAAGCTTTTGTAGGAGATTCTAAATTACCTAAGTCTAGATACGAAGCTGCTAATATGAAAACTACTAGTATTAATCCTACAGTAAAAGGATATTTACTAGGAGAAACTAAACCTAAGATCGATGCTAAAGAAATGAAGCAAATGGCATCTCAAAAAGAATACTTAGATATGTTTACAAGTGGTCCTATGTCTAAACTAGTAGATGCTGGAGCTAAAAAAGTAATTAATGAAACTATTAACACACAGTTTAATCAAATTTATACTTTAATGACTAAAGAATTTAATGAGGATTATGAAAAAGCTACCGGTAAAATTAATTCTTTAATAAATAAAACTACAACGTTACCGAGTTCTGGAGCAAAAGCGACTACATTTGTTAATGATACTACTAAGATTCCTTGGAATCCAGACCAATATACTTCATTAAAAACCTTACGTGATCAGCTTAGTCAACAGCTTAAAAATAAAAGCTTAGCTAACAGTGTAAAAGCTAAACTTCAAAAAGAATATGATAATGTAAGTAAGTCAGTTAAATTAGTAGATAATGTTTTAACTGCTGTAACTAAACGAAATAAACAACTTAAGACATTAATTCCTGAACGTAAAAAAGAAATTAATGAATCAGCAACAATGCTTTTAAAGTTAAAAAGACAAGCCACTACTTGGCAAAATTCTGGAAATCAAGAAAAAGCAGAAAAGTTAACATTACGTATATCTGCTATTGATAATGAAATAAAACAAAAACAAAAAGAATTAGAAGGACTTAATACTTCTTTACAAGACTTTACAGATACTTACAGTGAATGGTTATAACTATGGCAACATTATTAGAAAAGTTAAAGAATAGACAAGTTAACACTGCAACAGTTCAACCTATAGTTGGAGAAACTGAAGCGGCAGCTAAACTGCTACAAGCTAAAACAGGCAAAGCAGCTCCTATAGGACAACCTATAGGAATCGAAGGAGAAAGAGCAGCTAGACAGCAAATTCAAGCTCAAGTTCAACCTTTACAACAAGCAGCTACTTTACAGGCAGTCCAGACTGGACAACAAACTGAACAGATTGCTAAAGAACAAGCAACACAAACAGCACAAATAGGTCAAGCAGGTAGGGAACTAGAATCTAAAAAAGAACAGCAGATTAAAAATATTGAACAATTAGCAGCAAACGAAGCTGATAAATTAAAAGTAAATAAAGAACAAGCTCAGTCTGAGGCTAGACTGTTTGCTAAACGTATGTCTTCTGAAAAATATGTACAAGATCTTCAAAAAGAAGCAACACTAAATAGATTAACTGATAAAACATCTTTTGATGAATATATAACTTCTCAAACTTTTGGTAATGCTATTTCGGATTTGTTTAAAAATCAAGAATATGAACAGATTTTTCAAGATAACTCTAGATCGTGGAATGAACGGATGGCAGCCTTAGATGTAGAGTCTTTACTTGATTTAGCTAAACTTGAAGCTTCTACCGCTGCTCAAAGACAACAATGGGAAGCAATAGGAGGAGTAGGAACTGCTGTTGCAGAAGCTGTACCTTCTAACTCTAAGACAACTACAACTACTGAAACACTTCCAGCAGCTATCGATGGAGTACCTGCATAATGGCTACTAATACTACAGAAATATTACGTAAGTTACAAAAAGCAATGCCTGTAGCAGATGAAGAACAACGTAAACGGCTCGAAGCCGGTAGGGCCATTCAGCTTCAACAAGCTGTTCAACAAGCTCCTGCACTGCCTACAGTGACTATCCCAACCACAGCTCAGTCATTAGGGACTGCTCAAGTTCAACAAGCTGGAGCACAACAAATACAACAAGCTCAGCAACAAGCTCAACAAACTGCACAAATGTCTCAAATGGCTTTAGACGAACAAAAAGCTCAAGCTAAACAAGCTGTTGAAGGACAACGACTAGCTTTAGGCGAGAAACAAATACAAACTGAAGCTGAGCTGTCAGAACAAAAAAGAGCTGTCGAAGACAAGATATTACAAAATCAGTTAAATTTCCAACGAGATGAAATAGGTCGAGCTGAATTACAGCAATCTCAACTGTATGATCTTGCAATATCTACAGCTAAAAATGAAGAAGATTTAAAAGACCGTATTCAATCTATTAACCAGGCGTCAGCTGAGCGTATTAATTATTTAGAAGCTTTAGCTAACAGACTTAAAGTTGTGGCTTCTGGAGAATTTAAAATTAAGAATCAAAAACTTGACCAAAAATCTAGAGAGTATATAATGGAATTACAACGGCAAGCTAAAGAGCGAGCCGCTAAAGAAAAAGCTAAAGCCGGTAATAGAGCAGCAATGTTCCAAGCCGGTGGAACTATTGTAGGAGCAGTGGCCGGTGGAGTTCTAGGTAGTGTAGTAGTACCTGGAATAGGAGCATCAGCAGGAGCTACAGTAGGAGCAGCAGCAGGTGGAGCATTAGGTTCAGTAGTAGCAGCACAAACAACTTAGAAAGGGTTTAACATATGGCTGAACGAAACGATGAAGGAATTAGAAATTATTTACGTAAGAAAAAAAATGAAGAAGATCGGGGTGAATTCCGTAAGTATCTCAAAAAGACAGGTGAAAATATTAGTGAAGGAGTAGGTAAGTTATTTAGAACTCCTGAAGATGCTTATGCTTCGAATATAGATGAACAACGTAAACAAGAATTGTTAACTATACCAACAGTAGATATTCCAACTCCTTCAGAAACTACTGAAGTTACTATTGATGAAGTTAAACCAGAAGGTGAAGCTACTAAGCTACAACGTAAAATTAATACACTGACAGATCAATTACTTAAAGTAGAAATGCCAGCAGATCAATCAGCTAAATGGGAAGCTAAACTTCAGGAAGCACAGGATAAATTAGAACAGTCCAGAGAAACAGAAAACTGGAAAGAAGTAGCATCTCAAATATTTGCTAATTTAGCCAAGATAGGTGCAGCTATACAAGGACAGAAAAAAGGTATAGATCTTAGTGGATTAGATATTAAGCCTTATTCTGGAGAAGAAGAGAAGAAATTTGCTGAACGTCAGTACGAGCGAGAAGTAAGTCGAGTAGGTAAAGATATTGAAATTAATCAAGCACAACGAGATAAAGCTTCAGCAATGATACAACGTGGTAAGGAATTTAGGATAAAAACCTTACAAGATAACTTAGATGGTTTACTTAAAGTACAACAGGAACTAGCTAAAGAAACAGCGAAAAATCAAGCTGAAGAACGTAAACAATTACAAAAATTGAATAGTGCCTATGAGAAAGCCCAAGAACAACTTAATCAAGGTAATCCTGAAAAGGCTAGATTAATTTTAGTAGGGGGTGGATTTAGTGCTGACACTGTAGATGAAGCGTTCACTAAGCCTGGTTGGTTTGGAATAGGAAAACGAGAACGGTCTACTGAAGAAGCTAAACAACAATTAGAAGCTATTAAACCTACTTCTGCTCTTGAACGTGGAATAGTAGAAGGAGCTAAAAGAACAAATAACCCTCCTCTACCTAGTAATAATAAACCTAAACCTGGAGATATAGTTACAGTTAAAGGTAAACGATATCAAGTTGCTGCTGATGGAGATACTTTAATAGAGGTTAAATAATAATATGCCTAAATTATCTGAACTAAATCCACAAGATGTACAGATTGAATCTGCTCCTCGACTGAAGTTGTCTGAAATAGCTGCGGAAGACGTACAAATTGAATCAACTCCTCCTGTTTTAAAGTTATCTAAACTTACTTCATCTGATCTTCAACCAGAAGTATCTAAATTTGAAACAATGCTGCATGGAGCTTCTCAAGGACTGACAGCTGGATTGGCAGATGAGATAGCTGGATTTGCACTAGCTAGTTGGAAATCCTTGAACCCAAACGAGAAAAAGGGATTCTTAGATTTATATCGTAAAAATCAAGAGATGCTCGAAAGTCGAGTTAAATCTGCTATAGAACAACATCCTGTACTGTACTGGGCCTCTGATTTAGGGGCAAGTGTACTAGGCTTGGGTAAAATAGGTACGACAATAAAAGGAGCTGCTGCACTAGGAGCTGTTGAATCCGTAGCTAGAGGAGAAGCACAGCTAGTAGGAGAACGGGCTGATTACAAGCAAGCAGCAATGAATGCTGTACTTGGAGCTGCTGCTGGCGGAGGAACTGTAGCTCTAGTAAAAGGAGTTACTAAACTTCCTGGTGCAATCCGTAAACAGATTAAGTCTCCTAAAGATTTGACAGGTGCTCAAGAACCTATACGTAAATTAACTAATGAAGTTGCTAATGAAATGGAGCAACAAGCGGCTAAAATTGACACGTTAACTTCGATTATTGCAGATAAAAAGCTAGTTAGAAAAAATTCTGAACTATTTAATGAACAAGCATTACAGTCCTTTAGAAAAACTTTAGGAAAAGATGAGCAAGTTGTCAACACATTACTTGAATCTGATCCTTTATATTCTAGTAACTTAGCACAACAGTTAAAGAACTTTACTCCAGAACAACAAGCTAGAATAGGACTGCGAGCTAGAGTAGATAAAGCACATAAGATATATCAGAAACAAGTAAATGATTTTGGAACTTGGTTGTATTCACCTGAGTATGTAACATTAGAAGAAGCTCCTAAAGCGTTAGCTAACTTTGATCAGAAAATTAAGCAAGGACTACTAACTCCTGAGAACTACAAGGAATTTACAGCACAGCAGATTGCATCTAAGAAACTAGCTGATCAGAATATTCAATTAGCTAATCAAGGATTTGTTAAAAATTATAAAGATCCTTTAAGTATTTCAGGTAAAGATATATATTCTGGATTGTTAGATTTACAGTTTGCCGCAGCTGAGACTGATCGTGTCGTTGGAACAAAGCTAGGAAGAGTTACGAATTATCTTGCTAGACAGTTTAATCGTATGGATGCTTTTAAAGAAACATGGAGTCGTCCAGCGCTTAAGTTATTTAAAGAAAGACGAAATGTTGGGCTAACAGTCGAACAGGTATCAGATGCTTTAGAAAGTCCTGAAATATTTGGTAAATTATCTAAGACTCAACAAGATGTAATAACTAAATGGTCTTCTTTTTTTGAAGACTTCCGACAAAATATGAGTAAACAATTTGATATTGAAATTGATAAGATAGATAATTATTTACCGCGTGCTGGAGTACCTACTCCTGTAGCTATAGCTAGAATGAAAAATAAAGCACAATCTATAAATATTCCACAACTACCTAAATATCAAATAGATACTTTGTTAAGTAGTGTAGACAAAAAATTACAAGATGCCTATCGAACTCAGTATCCTGAAGTTTATGAATATGCTAAAGGATTAGAATATTTATTTGACACTAAAGTAACCAGTTTAGATGATATACGCTTACTGACTAATCAACTAGATGATTTTGAACGGATAAAAACAGCGACTGGATATGAGCTTAATGCTGCTTTTCATCGAAAAGGAGGCATTCCTAAATTCTTGCAAGAACGAGATGCTGAACAGTTAATGTTAAAATATATTCATAATGGTGCTCAAGGAGCTTATCTGAGTACACCTCTTCAATTACTTGGCTCTCAAGTCAAGGTACTTAAAGATGCTGGTATGGGCAACACAGCTGCTTATTGGGATGAATATTTAAAACATATGAGTGGTATTCCTGCACCTGGAGTACATGCAGCTAGAGTTATGGCAGATAAATATAAAGCAGCAATTGAACGTACTTTCCAAGATGGAGCTTTAAAAGAAACATTGAATATGGGTCCTGAAGTAATTCATAAAATTGCAGAATCAGTTTATCCTAATTTCTTAGGGTTAAATCCTAAAGCTAATATCCGTAACTCAATACAACCTTTTGTTACGACTGCTGGTGAAATCGGAGGAGGTTCTTACGGTTATAGATTAGGGATACAAGCATATATTAAAACACTAGGAGAGATTGAAACTAAAGGGATTAAAGGATTCTCTGCTGATTTAATTGAACGTGGATTAGCCTCTCCAGCACAACGTCTTGAAAACATTGGTAATTTAAAAGCAGGGCTTAGAGATTCAGTGCTTGGAGTTGGAGCACGATTTATAGACGAACAGGCAAAACTAGCTATGGCAATTTATATATTTACTGAAACTGTTAACAGAAAAGTTACACTTGAAATGAGTAAAACAGTAGCAAAAGATTTGTTTGATGCTAATGCTAGACAACTTGCAGGAGTTCCCCTTAAACGAGCTAACAAAATTGCACTTAAGTTTATCAACAAAATGGAGCCTAGTTATAAGAATGAAATGGAACGGTTGATTAAAAAAGGAGCTAATCAGCAAACTTTTGAAAATCTAATAGCAGAGTACTTAATACCTAAAACCCAATTTAACTATGGTAAAGTAGGACTGTATAGGTATGGTAGATTGATGGGTCCTTTCTTAGCTCAGTTTACTAAATGGCCAACTGCCGTAGGGTCTGAAATACTGTACAAAGTTAAGAACGATGGAATGAAAGGTGCAGCAGAATTATCTGAAAAATATTTAGCTCCCCTAATTACTCTAGGTATAATAGGTAGTTATACAGGTGCTAACGAGTACGCCAAAACTCCACAAGGATCAGAAATACTTTATCGCAAAGGACTGTCGGACTGGTCTCCAGTATACTCAATCACTACAATTGGAGGTCCTCCTTTAGCACGAACTGCTTATGATGCTGTTAAATTTACAGCCGAGGTAGCAGGAGGTCAAATCCCTGCTAAAGATTTAGGCAAACGGATTAACAGTCAACTGGAACGAGCTGCAAAAGGATATATACCTGGAGTTGTTTGGTACACTGGATTTAAACGAGCAGAAAAAATCATAACCAACAAAGAAGATAAAAGGAAAAAGTAGTATGGCCGAAATGACAAAACAAGAAAGAATGTTGAAACTTTTCAAGTACTTAAAAGAAAGGTTCCCTTCAGACCGTCCTGATTTAGAAACTGAAGATGAAGAAGAACTTGCTGAGGTTGAAGATGAGGAAGTTGAAGAGACTTCTATTATGCCAGTACGAGCTGATAATATAGAAAAAGCTAGACAAGTAAAACGATCATTTATGAAGCGTTAGAAAAAATCTCAGAAGCTACTTTAATTAGACGATGCTCTAATTTCTTTATACGACCTCTTAACTCTTTGTTTTCTTCCCACAATTGTTCTATCATAGCCAGCATCCGTTCAACTTTTTCAGCCGTATCAGAAAGTGAAGGCAAAGACCCCTTTGTGGAGGAGGGTTGCTTTATCTTTTGTTTTGGGAAGAATATTACATTCTTCATAAGGGTATCCTCACCTTCACTTATATATTCTACTAAACTTAATTTGATTTGTCAACAATTATCTTATTGTACCATTTATTAACTAGTTGTACATATTTTTTGAAATAACGGTCTGTACGAGAGTGATAACATCCCCACGGTTCTTGTAAGTCTTTACATTTATTAATCTTATCTAAATAAATTTTAAAAAAACAAGAAGCAGCGTAGTCTAAATCTGAGTCCAATTGTACCCAATTACAATTATAAACAGTTGCTGTATCTACATGTATCTGGAACAAAGAAAAATCTGTAATAATTTCTACACGTTCAAGTCCTACTTCTGTATGTAAAGCTCCAACAACTGTACGATTAATTTGTCTAAATCCTGATTCTTGAAATATGATAGCCACTATCCGATATGCATCTAGTCCATACTTTCTAGATTGTTTAGCAATAATATTGGATATTTGCATTCCAAATATAAGCTCTATATCTGGCTTTAATGTTTTTATAGCACAATAAATAGGATGTTTACTACAATCAACAGCAAATACTAGATTAGACCAAGACAATAAACTTAATAATATTAATAGTTTAACCATATATAGCATAAACTTTACAAAGATAGTCCAAGGTATCCATTTCAAATTTCTTAGTAAATTTAATATTAAACTGTAAATATTCACCTTCTCCCTCCTCAATAATTGCAGAATAACTTACTTGTCCAACAGTATTTAATATAGGATTAGGAACTATTAATAGTTTGCATTTCTTTGGATTAACTTTTACTGTTGGTCTACAAATAACTGTATCTCCTTCTTGTACATGTTTCTTAGAAGAATATCCTAACTTGCATTGTATATTAGAATAATCTTTATAAAAAGTATAATCTTCATTTACTTTTCCTACTACTCCTAAATAGTTAGGTAGTGTGTTACCTCTAACTAAATTCATAAAAACAGTTCCTAACATTTATAAATCTCCTTATAAAATCTTTGGATTACACATCCACATTCTCATATTATTTAAACCACCTTAAAAATCTCTGTAATTTTAATACTTTTCTTATTTCTTAGCCATATTTCTAAATACTGCTCTATTTAGTTCTTTAGTTAATTTTTTACCTAATCTATAAGTTAGATAATAGTCATACATAGCTTTGAAAAAAGTAACTACTTCTGCCACACTTTTAAGTTTGTTTTGTTTACCTGTTACTTCATTGTAGACAGGATATCCCATAGGCGTCTGTTCTTCTGTTAATTTGTATACTGCGTTTCCAGTAGAAAGATACGAAGATACTTTTTCAACACTACCATATCCTTGCCAATATTTGCTTTTAACTATAACAGTTTGTAAAGAAATTTCTGGTGTTTTCCTTAGATAATTTACTTTTATAATGTTACTCATTTCTTTTCATCTCCTTTTTAGCTCCATGAAATTCACTGTATTATCCGGTTTTATTAAATACCGGTCCGCTTGGTGACTATAATAAAAAGTACCATCTATAAAACTAGACCTTGAATCACATTCGTCCATTTGTATTAAACCAGTATAAGCATCATTATTGAGTGACAGATAAAATTCAGAATCAGGAAAAGCGTGAGTACCATGATTTAGTTTAGCTTGTGTAAGCATACGCTGTAAGATACTTAGATACTTTTCTTTCGTCATTTTTTTTCTCCTTTAAGTTTTTTTATTTCATCTTGATATTCTTTACGTTTATCATAATGCTTGTTATACATTTCTGATTCTAGTTTGAGCGCTTCTTTCATATCTCGAAATCCATCTCGTTTAGTTCCATCTGGATACGTGGCTTTTAAAACTGTTGGTGCTGATACAGTTTTTTTACCAAGTCCTCCACAATTAGGACAAGTAAACTTAGCAGTATTCTCCAGTTCTCGTTCAACAAGTTCATTCCAAACTAATTCACAATCTTGACATTTAACATCGATTGATTTGTAACTCATTCATCCGATCCCTTTTTTATTTGATATACGGTACCTTTGTCAATAGCATTTTGAATTATAGCATCCCGTAACGCTCTAGCCCCTGCATAAAAAGCAGCACGATACAACAGTACAGAATAAACAATAAACAAAATAACAATTAAAGTAAACATCATTTTTGTAACCCTTTTAGAATTTTGGTTAATTTATCAAGTTCTTTTTTAACGGTTAGTACTGCTTCTTCTAAAGCATATAAATTTTCTTTAAGAATGATTATTCGTTTTTCAATTCTTTTAACATAAGCATCTATTGTTTCATTTTTTAATTTTTTCATAATGCCACAAACTTAGGTTCATTGTTCTCAATTACACCAAATCCTAGATTAGAGTTAGAAATTTTAATAGGAGTATAACACAAGGGGAGTGCTTTAAGATCTGTTAAGTGTCCTACATTTAATTCAAACAATGTTTTACCTTTATGTGTTTCAAAATAAGTGTGGCCTCTATGAGAATGCCCGATAACTACATTCTGAATAAATGCTTTTAAGTGTTTACCTATTCCACACATATACCCGTGAGTAAATAAAATATTGTCAATTATTATATAATCACGATCATCATAAACAGTAGTAACTCCTTCAAATTCATATAATTTATTTAATGGATCAACAATTACATCTTCAATTTCTGGTAAACGTTCCAACACTCGTTTGATAAATCTTGCATCGTGGTTTCCCATTAGCTGAAAACATTTAGCAGTTGGAGCAACTTTACGTAATTCTTTCCACATTTGAACCGCACAGTGATGTGCTTTTTTAATTTCTTTTGCAGGGGTAACTAAGTTTAAAGATCTTCTAAATTTAGAAAAAGAATAATTGTCATACAAATCACCAACTTGTACAATATGAGTAGGTTGAAATTTTTTAGCATATGCAATAACTCTAGATAAAGCTACCTTGTTATGAAATGGAAAATGTAAATCAGGTACTATTAATATTTTGTGTTTCATGTACACACTCCTTCCTAGTTCTTATTAAACCAAATTAATTTAATCGTGTCAACTAGTTTCTTCTAACAAAGCACTAGTCCACCAATCAGGAAATAATTCTTTGTGAGTGTTATATAGTTTACTGAAAGCAGTATCTAGTATATAAGTTACTCCATAATCTTGTGGACCTCTACATATTCTACCGCTAGCTTGAAGTAATGGTCGTATTGTAGCCCAAGCATACCATGCTTCATCTTGTTCTAATTTAGAACGAATAGCAGGATCATATAAAGAAGGGTAAGGGACTTTAGTTATTACCTGCCACCTGGCAGTATCATCCACTAGATCCAGCCCTTCATACAATCCACTACCTACAAGAACCTGTCCTTCTTCTGGATCAGAATCTATAAAATCTTCTACAATTCCTACTTTATTTTCTCTATCATGCCAAACTAATCTATCTTCATGTTCTAGATACTTTTTAAGTTTACCTGCTACTGAATATGGTGTGTGTATCATTCCTTTATCTGGATGTTCATTAAGTAAGTACTGGATATACTTAGCTATTTTAGGGAGAGACTCTGTTTGATACCTATGAGACATATTAGCAATCTTGTGATAAATAATAGGACGATTCTCTACTGGTATAGGAGAAGGACATTCTAAAAACAGTACTCGTTTTTTAGACAGCCCTAATGATTCAATGTCAGGCTTACCTAGTGTAGCAGATAGTAAGACTATTTTTTTAACTTTAGAAGGAGGCCAAAAGATAGGAGGCTCGTTCTTGGTGTCTAGGGGGATTAGTTTTAATACCTCTTCTTCTTGACCTCTCAACCAGTCTACATCCCTACGAACTAATGTGCAAGGATTTGTTGCTAAAATTTCTTTATGTAATTTTTGTAATTTTTTATCAAGATTAGCTACTGTTTCTAACCATCCTGCAATGTCTGCTAGTGTCTGAATTGAAGACGGCCATCCATAAGTCTTTTTCCATATTCTTTTAGTAGCAAACTCTTGCAAAGTCTGTAACAGTAAATGAGCTTCATCTACTATTAAAGTTTTTGAATATAATTTATGAACTAAGTATGTATAATAATTAACGATATTTAACGGTGATTGTTTTGCACGTTTAACAGCATTAAGATAATTACATTCCCCTCCTCCACAACATCTCTTAAGTTTTTTGTGGGTTTCTTCACAAGACCGCTGGGGATAGGTTTTACATTTGTACGAAGCCCGCTTGTAAAGGATTGAAGAATCTGGAAAGTTATCTTTGTATTGATCTAGTAAGATATTATTAGGTACGGTGATAGTAGCTGAGTTAGACCAGTCAGCTATGGCGTGAGCTACTCTGGTTTTTCCAAATGCAGTGGGAGCTATGATTGAAAATACGTCATAAAAGTCCCATTGTTTTTCTAACTCAATTAACAGTTCAGCTTGAATAGTTGAAGGGGTTCCATAAAAGTGAGTTAAAATTGAAGACACTGTTACTCCAAGTCATTTAAATCAATATCATATCTGTCTAGAATCTTATAGAAATCTTGAGCAAGTTGATCTACTACCGTGACTGTTTCAGTAGATAAATTATCTATTTGATATTTAAGTAGACTTCTAAATAACTCTTCAACAGAATGTAAGGCTATGTACGCATTAGTAGCATTAAGAGCGCGTTTGTGGGCCAAATCTTCAAACTCGGCATTTAAATCAAATTCTAGAGTTGCCTTCATTGTATTTCCCTTCTTTAATTTGTTGTATCAAAGTGGCTATTTGGTTAACAGAAACAGGATAAAAGTCCCAAGCATCTACACACACATTAATCATATTTTGATTAACTTGTCTAGTAGAATGTGTATGCCCATGAATTAAGAACTGTCCATGATTCACTGGTCTTTTGTGTAAACTGTCATAATATCTACTATTAGTATAACGAATAATTTGTTTTTTAAACCATGAGGGCTGATATGGATAATGAGACACTGCCACTTTTTCATTGGCGATTTTTAAAGTTAATTCATTACATGCTAGATTAGCTCCTAATTTTATACAATAATTATATTGTTTTGGATCATGGTTTCCCAACAACCATATAAGAGATTTGCGATTAAGTTGATCTAGTACTGTTTTCCATTGGCGAAAAGACCCCTGCCTGAATATAAAATCTCCAACTACTATTACAATATCTTCATCTGTAACCATACTGTTCCAGTTTTTAATTAAAGTTTCATGCATTTGATCAAGCGAAGTAAAAGGACGATTAGTTAATTTAATAATATTCTCATGGAAAAAATGATGATCAGAAGTAAAGTACATCATTATCTTTTAGCTCCGCAAGTAGCTTTGTAAGTTATGTCTTTTACTTTTTCAAATACAGTTAAACATGGACTTTGAGGATACTTTCTGGCACACCCTGCTTTAGCTGATCGATAAGAGAGAATGTCTATTTGAGTCATTTCTGTTTGATTTGTCCATCCTATCATTCGAGTTCCTGGGCATTTGATAACTTGTTGAGGAGTTAAACATCCCATTAACACTAACAATATTAATGCCTTATACATATCTTTATCTCCTATGGTCTAAAAAATCCCTTGCCTTTAGTGTCTATATGTATCCAATTAGATCCTGGTAAATCCTCACACCTTATTCCTAAAAATATTAGGTGAGGCCCCAGTTCATATCTGATCTTATCACAAGTTCCGTAACTAGGACAAGTCCAATCTATAGCTTTCCCTTCCATATGTGCAGATTTAGGGGCCCCTCCTACTAACCTATTGTATAATTTTGGCCTGAATCCATTTATTATAATAATAGGTTTACCTAAATAATCACGAATAATATCTAACTTACGGCATAAAAATTCTAAATTGTTAAAATATTCTTCAGTAAGCCCATCTTCTTTAGTTGCATATCTATTCCATTTAGGCAACCAAAATAACTCTTCTTTTGTAAAGTGTGCTGTAAAAGGAGTACTCATTTTATTTTCCTTTAGCTAGTTTAATAGTAACTATTCCAATTTCAATAGCATCTTGCTGATCACTTTTCTTGTATGCTTTAGATACATTTTTGTGCCATGTAATAGGAGGTACTTCTATCACTACAGGGGCTCTACATCCCAAGAAGATAGCACATACTGACCAACGCAAGCTATTGTGAGAGTGTCTAATCTTTTCAATAGCTAACACATCTATTTCTGTATTGTAATTAGTAGCAAGCCAATCATGTAATTCACGTAATCTTGTGTAAATATCATTCTTTTTATTTATTGGTATAGTGCCCGAAGTGATTAGCTTACCTTTTTTAAATACAGCAAATCCTGCATCAGATGAAGAACCTGTAGCCGGATCTATAGCAAGTAAAGTTCCTTTAAGAATTATTCCGTGGTGTAATTTAATTTGTTTTTGAATTGTACTGGTCATTTAATTTCTATCATTTGGTATTTAGGGGTACAGTAATTAGAGCCACACTCATACACGATAGGTCCTTTTTCGTATTCGTGCCGATGCCCTTGTAAAAAATAGTTACAGTTATATTTAGTTTGAATTAATTCTTGATAGTAAGGATGCCAGTTAAAGTCTGCCCATCTACCTTTCCAATCCCTTCCTGTATTACAAACTGAAAAGTGAGATATAAAAATTACTGTATCTCCTTCTCTATATTTATTATCTAATTTAATCATTTGCTTTTCTAGTGCAAAGTCTGCTTGCTTTAATAACCAGGCATTGGTATCTCCTTCTATTCCTATAGGTAAAAAATTACAATCATTTGTTTCAGGATAAGGAACAGCATACCATCCGGTGTGACCAATAAACCAGTATCTTTGTCCTTTTCTACGTAACAAAATAGGTCCTTCAATATCTAAAAATCTAATACTGTGTTTAGAAAAACTAGATATAATTTGAGTGTAGTTTTTGTTAAATTGTTCTAAGCTTTTAGAATAATGCCATAAATCATGATTTCCAAGTACAGAGATAATCGGTATTCTAGGAAAGTATTCTCTAAACAATTCAGACAATCTAACAACAGGGGAAGAACCTTTAAGATCTCCAGAATAGTCTCCACACATTACTAAAATATCTGGTTTTTCTTGAACAGTTTGATCAAGCATCTTTTCTATAGTTAGTTTATCTGTTATTCCTAAGTGCAAATCACTTGTTTGTAAAATACGTAGACTCATTTAGATATCCTTATTACTTTAGCTTTTTGTTTAGTAGTTAATAAATTGTACATCTTATCATAATCTGCTTTTAACTTATTGTTTTCAATCTGCACTTGCTTTCGCTGTTTCTCACTGTCTAATAATAATCCCCATATCTGGTCTGCTTCTTTAGCAGCCCGTCTCTTTTTCACGATGTAATTTGAGATATTCCCTAAATTTAGCAGTAATTTTATTATAAGTGAGAATGGCCACACTATAGAAACAAATACTCTAGATACTGTTGCATACTCTGAGTCGTCAAAGTCCTCCAAGTTACTTAAGTATCCAATTACAATTAATGTTATAAATATACCCATTATATATAGACTTATTATTACTCCTGTTAACATGTACTCACTCCTTTTATATTTATTTTACAAATTTCGTTCATTCATTCATTCTCTTATGTGCTGATAAATAACCCCTACTTGTTTATTCCAGCTGAGTTCTATACAATCTAAATGAATTTGTTCAGCTTTCATAATATTCCCATTCTCAGTTCCATCTATGCCTATAAGCACTACTGGACTTTCTTTAGCAGTTCCACAAATAGGACATTTCCAGTTACCGTGTAAGTTTGGTTTTTCAAATATTCTCATTCACTCACCTCCAGTTCTTTTATTTTGCCTACATATAAATATATTTAGCAATTAAAAGTAATCCCATTATTTTCAAAGTACTCATAAACATTATTGAAAACGGCCCGAACAGATATGGCATTAACAGTTTAGGGCACGATCCCATGTCGTCTTCCCATTTATCCGTAACACCGATTGTTAATAAAAGTGTCAATAGCCCACTGATAAATACTATTACTGTAAAAATTTCTTGTGGTATCATTCACTCACCTTTGCTTTCGAGTTGTTTTTTTAGTTTATCGTTTTCTTCTCGCAGTTTTTGTAATTCAGCCGATATTTTAACAACCTCTGAACTATCAACAAAAACTGATTCTGAGCTTATCTTATTATTAGCAATTGAGTAAGTTGTTTTTAGTTCTTCTATTAAAGGATCTAAAACTTTATCCATATCTTTTATATGATCATCACTGTTTAATTTAGCTACTGCCTGTTTTGTCTGTTGTTCTAGTTTTTCAAAATCTTTCTCAAGTTCTTTAATAGCTGGATCAATCCACGAATTATCATTGATATATTTTCTGACTTCATCTATCGACTTAACAGGACGTTTCCATGTAAAATGTGAATGTAAACAATCTAAAATTGTAAGGTGTTTAGGAGAATCTACAACTAAAGTACTGTTCCGATCAGAATATAAAATCACTGTAAGAACACTTCGCTTAGTCATTAAAAACAACTGTTCAAGTAGTCTTTTATTTTGTGTTGGAATTCTTATCCGCATCTATCTGTCTCCAATTATATATAACTCCTAGCGATCCTACTACAGCAGCAAACTCTAGTCCAGTAAAAGTACCACAATTGATTGATCCGATCACTACACCACTTAGTAACAACTTAGCACAAGCAACGATAAAGCCTATAACTATTAATGTAGCAGTTAATGAGTGCTCTCCTTTAGAATTTTTGATATACAAATTAATCATTTTTTAGCTTCCCATAAGTTAGTTACAACTTGAGGTATTCCCCTAAGTTTGATAGTACCTTGTAGTTCTTGGTTTGTCAAGTCTAAAGCTTGGTTAACAAATTGAACTACTTGGTCTGCATCTTTCTCTTGACATTCTAAAATAAATTGATCATGAAAATCTGAGAATACAAAATAAAAATCAATACCAGATTGCTGACGTAACTGATCTAAATACCAAGTCATTATTAAAAGGCAATCGTGTCCGGTAGCCTGTACACAGTTCGACACGACCATGTTATTACTTAGGGTAAATCTGTGAAGATCTCCACAATTAAGTAAATCATATACTTCTGTTCGTGTGGTAGCTTGTTCGGACAGCACATTCTTCTGGGGAGTGTCCATTTTGAATAAGCCATCTAGTATGTGTAGCTGAATATTTAGAATACTTTTCAATAAACTCTGATAAAGGTATTGTATTATTTTGATAATTAACATATTTAGTATCCTTTCTATTATTAGCTTGTTCTTTAGGAGTAGCCCATCGTAAGTTTCCTGGCTCATATCCTTTAGTATTATCTATTCTATCTAAGGTAAGGTCAATGCTGAAATTAAGAAGAGTTTGTACATATTGTACAAAAGACATCGGATTCTTAATCCATTCTTTATGTATCTTAACTGTTTTATATGTGTTATATCCATGAGTTGAAGGATTAGTACATCTTAGTACAATACTTCTAAATCTGTACCAAAGATTCCTTTCATTTTCACTTTTAAATATAGGCAAATTGTTACGTTCTAAGTAACATAGTTGACATCCTAATTGTTTACCTCTTTTTAAATTATCTAAATTTACTAATCTTATTTCATGTTTACATTGAACTTCTACATAAGTTACAGATTTTTTGCGCCACATGAATAATGATATAATTTCCCAATCTCCATATATCTTTCCAAGAAACATTAGGGGAAGTTTTTTTGTTGATAACATAAATCCTTGACTTTTGTACATTTCTACATTCTTCCATAGTTAGATTTATTGTAAGTATTTTATGATCTTTTGTCATAAACACATCATTAACTTTAATAGTTTCTTTAATTCCGTTATAGATTGCTCCATCTGTATTAACCCATTTAATTCCGTCCCATACCTGCATACCTTTACATACTTTTTCAATAGGAATATATCCAAAATCCTTAACTCTAATTAACGTTCCTTTGGCTACACACCTGTTAACTAAATCTTTGACAACATCAGGAGCTACAGTTAAAGGTCTACCTAAACCGTTGTAAATCCATCCACCATGTCCTTCCCACTCAGCTAACAGTTTAGCTTGATAAGTTTTAACCCCTTTGTACAAATCCCAGTATGCTGTATGTATTGCTTTAGCTTCATCAAACGATAAATTAATACCTTCTAATTCAAGTGATTGTTGTATTTTAGCTGGACCAGCACCGTATGAACTACCAAGCGTTATTAATTTACTGATTGATCTTTCTTTTTTACATTGCTTCTTAGCGATTTCTGTAGTTTCTGGAGTAGGGTTATCTGGATTATAATACTTCCGTACATTGTCAGCTAGTTTAGGAATATGATAAGCGTTAAACAAATAAATATCTTGACCTTCTTTAGCTCCAGGTCCATACAATTTCATCATAGTTTTATCTTGAGAAAGTTCAGTTAACACTACAGGTTCTAAAGATGCAACATCAAAGTCAACCCATACCATCCCAGGTCTGGCTATCCAACATTCCATATAACCTTGATCTTTAGGTATCTGTTGTTGATTAATAGACATCTATTCTCCTTGTCCTTCTCCTCCAGAAGCACGTCCGGTTAAAGTAGATCCTGGTCTAATCTTTACATGTACAATACCCTCACGAACTTCATCGATGACTGTTTGGACGTACCCTTGCAGTTTAGTCAACCCATTGTAATCTAACAGTAATTGCCCTACTTCCCCAAATCCTTTTAACACTTTGTTAGATACTGCTGGTTTTCCTGATTTAGTCAGCACAGATATTGGCATTTCTAAACGTTCATACAGTAACCAGCGCAACTGTTCATCAGAGTTTAAATTAAAATGATTAATCTTTTTGAGTTCTTCAATCTTGTTTATATAATTAATATAGTTCTTACTAATCGTTCCATCTTTTTTAAATTGCTGTTTAGGTTTTCGAGTGTCAGTAAATTCTTGTACTTTAAATTCATTGTACTCTGCTATATGTTCCACAACTTGTGGATGAGTTAACAGTTTCAATTCAAAGTCTTTAATATTATTAAGTAATTCCTTATTGTAGCTAATTAACTTTCCGGTATCAATCGCATTTCCGTACATGTACTGTTCAACAGCCAGCTTAATTGCATTTATAAAGTAACGTTCGTGGTAGATTTTAAGAAATGGAAATCGTTTTAAATATGGAACGAACACTAAAAAGTATAATTGCCAACAAGCGTCAGCATCAAGTGCACAGTATTTAGATATAACTTCAAACGGAGCTTTCCACATCTGAGATTTATCCGCAGCTTTAGTAGATTTGTTAATACATCCGTTTTCGATTAACCAAGTGTTAAGTCCATCTTTGTTGGATTCAGGCCATCCTAACAATCTGTGTTCTGCTTCTTCCAAACTCCACGATTGATTTAAATATCCTTCAGTAGCTAACTGTTTAAACAAACCATAACAACAGGACAACCAGTTATCCCAGAAGTACTCTCCAGAAAAATGCTGCAAAATTAAACCGTCAAACACTACGTTAAATGCTAACAGCCTGTGCTTAAATAATTTATCAACTAACCATTGTTTTAATTCAGGTGTACAGTTAACTAAATTAATATAAAAAGATCCAGTTGAATAAGATACTCCTAGTCCAAGTACCTGGAATTCTGGATCAAATATATCAACACCCTTAGTTTCAAAATCTAATGCCAACACTTCAGTTTCATCAACTGGCCACACAGACTCTAACTCTTGAACAGTAGGATACTCTGTTACTGGAATTAATTGTCGTGGTTTAGAATTGATACAATTTAAAAGTATTAAATAATTCTCAGATCGCACATCCATTTAGTCACCTTCAATCCAGCTGGTCTTAAATGTTGCAACTCTGCCCATTCTTTAGCCTGTTTAAACGAAGAAAAATGCTCTTCAGTTAAGGTACTTCCTTCACTGTCTACTACATAATAATAATTTCCAGCTGAATTTGCAAATACTTTGTACCCTTTTACATATCCAATAACTACATGTACTTGCTGTCCTTCGAACACTTTAAGTTGAGGAGTGTGAGAAAATTCTGTAACAAAATTATCCAAAGAATTGTGACACATCGGGCTAAGAAAGTCTACTAATTCTTGACTAATAATGGATGAATCTTCCCACACTTTTATTCTATCTCGAAACCGTTCTCCAAAAGAATTCTCTAAGATAATATCTATTGAATCTCGTACAGGAATAATTGACAGAATGTTTAACGTGTACTCTCCAGGTTGTAATTTACCAGTAATAGACTGTGACAAATCTTTACTAGGATTAGTATCTATTACATACTGTTGATAAGTTTTGTACATTCTGTCCTCAGTTTACTTATTCTGCTTTTTTCTTTTTAACATAATACATTACTGTGTTACGTCCTTTTTTAGCTTCTGGATCATAGTTCTTATTAGCCATCAATATCAATCCTGTCTCATCGTTAAATCTAAGAACTAATTGGTCTTCATTAAACTTAGAAGCAAACACTGATCCTACGATATCATACTTGTATTCACGTTCTTCAGTTTTAGGTTTCTCTTGTACTTGTTGTTTTGGTCTTGTCGGAAAATTAGCCATCTTTCTAAATCCTTTCATGTGTTAACTGTTACTTATTTAGTTGCCTTACTTCAGCAAACCATTCATCATATTTATCTTCGTACTTTTTACAAGCAGTTGCAAACTCACAATAATCGCACTTACTGTATCCTAATTTTTTACCTGTTGCATCTAAATTGATTGGACGAGGACCTAAGTCTTTGTTTTCTCTCAGGAAATCACAATAGTCAAAGAACTTTTTGATACCTAATATGTTTACAATTGAAGCAACAGCAGGTTTACTATCAAGTTTACAATTAAAATATAAGGTATCTCCACGTAATTCTAAAGCAAACCCTACTTCTACACAATAGAATTTTTTAGGTTGTCCTTTTTGATTGTATTCTATACGTGAATCTTGCGAAGGAATTATATTATTTTTAATATCCATATAAGGAATATGAAAATCAACTCGCGACGAATACCATAGTTCAAACGGAATGTTTAAATTTCTACTGTAGTGTAATGCTTGAATCAAATGTGGCAAAGAAGGTAATCGTTCTGTATAAACATTACGGACTGTATAGTAAGAAGACATACATTTTAATTCTAAACCTAACACTGGATCAGGATTACACAACACTATATCTGGATTACCTACGATCGGAGTACCATTAGTAGTAACTGAATTTACTGGTATCTCTTCTTCTCGTTTAAGAGTTCCTTTCCATCCTTTAGAAAGTACAGCTACCCATGCTTCTTCGTTAGCTTTACCTCCTTCAAACATTAACTTTTTATAATCTTCTATTTTCTGTTCTATTTCAAAAAATCTAACCAGTGCTGTTCTATGACATACCGCAGTTGTGGTCTGTTCTGTTTCTAAATAGAGACCTCCAGAAGAAACATGATAAGTAGGAACAACTTGTTTACGTCGTTCTTTAGATTCTTTTTCAAGAACCTCTCGTCCTTCATTCAACAATTGTTGTATATTAGGAAGGTTTTTCATTAGTGGTTACTTCTTTCTTTTTAAATGTAGCTATTAAAGTTTTCCACACATTAGCAGTAGCTTCGTCTGTACCTTCAGCAATCTGTAAAGACTGTCCATCTATCACAGCTTTAACATGGGATAAACAAGTTGCATATCCTACATTAAACTGAGACTGCAAATCTTTTTCAAATTCTTCCAGTGACAACATAATCTGTTTTGTACTCATTTAGAATCTCCTTTCTGTCCATCAGTTGGACGGGTAAATCTATCATCTAGTACTTTATAATACTTCTCATAAAATAACAAGAATAAAATACAACAACCAGCATGTGCTAAGTGAGACAGTCCCGTTTCAGGATCAGTGCTCTCTCCTCTTGCCCACGCAAATAAGTGTCGTAGACAGGCCCCTAGTACCCTAGACCATTTCATTCCACCTGCCCAATTCCAGTCCCCATATTTAGATTTCCCGAACTGTAACACTTTAGCAATCTCTTCTAATGATTCTACAGGTAGCAAGTCTAAAGGAAGTTTACCTTGATCATGTTTAATTCCTGTACCTAAACATACTTCTTTCAGATCTGGTCGATCCACGTCTGCAATCCATCTAGTAAATCCACACTCAGGACAAGCCTTAGTTAAATATGTATTATCACTAGTTTTATAAAAGCATTTATCACATCTAATCTGCATTAAAAAGATACCCCTACAAAAATAGAAGCTGACTTATCTGTTTTAAACTCAGCTCCAGCATTTAAGAATTCCCATCTTTTTATATACACTACAGAATAAGCAGGAGTAAAAGATGGATCAGTACCTACTCCAACTAGTATAGTATTGTATTTAGTATCTTTAATTACTTTAGTTTCAGTGTGGGTCTTTTCTACTGTTTTAATATCATTAATAACTTTAACAGTTTCTTTTATTTTCTTCCCAGTTTCTTTATCGTAAACTACTGTAGTTTCTGTTTTAGTTTTGTCTAATGTAGTCTTTTGATTTTCTACTAACTGTGTTAGTTCTTTTATAGTTTTATCTTTAGCTGAAATAATTCCGTTGTAAGTAGAATCATACTGTGAATTTACATACACAAAAGTTAAAATTCCAGTAATTCCTACCGTTAGTAAATAGTATTTAACTTTGTCCCACATTAGTCAACTTTCCTTTCGATTGAAGTTTAGCTAACTTATCTACACGTTTCTGATCATTAGTAGAATTCCTTGGTACCCACTCTAACAAAACATTCACCTCGTTAATAAGTGTATCATATTCTTCCCATAAGTCAAGATTAGAGTGCCTACGATAAACTTCTTTAGCTAACCTAACTGTTAACAAACTATCTGTATAAATTTTAATAATATCATATAAAGAAGAATGAGACTTGACTGCTTCAATAATAGCCTGTAATTCCATACGGTTACATGTTGTCATTTGAGTGGATACACCAGAGTGTTCTTTTCCTTTTTCATTAATCCATGCCCATCCCCCTACACCTGGATTACCTGAACAAGCCCCATCAGTTGTGATATGTATAAGCTTTGTCATATTCTAACCCCAAGATATTTTAATTGAATTAGTATATTATCTACTGATTCTTGAACATAGATAGGATTAATTTTATCTCTTATTAATAGATAAGTTAAATTATCATATATAGGTTCTACACTAATTGGCTTAATACTAGAAATATTTAAATAAATAAGTTGAGATTGTCTAGTTGAATCAGAAGTATAGATATTTGAAAAAACTTGAGTAAGCTTAATGAGTTTGTTCATATTCTGTACCGTATTCCTTTCCTTCATAATATAATTCTTTTCCACAGTATGGACAATAACAAGGAGGATCTACAGGGTCCCATGCAAATTCAAAATTAGCTTCACACACATCACAATAAATCCATCCACTAAAAAATATATCAGTGATTAGTTACTTCCTCAACAGAATGTATTTGGATTTGAACTATTTGAGAATCTTCGTTCTGTTTATTATATTTATTTACTAACTTTTTTAAATCTTGTTTAATAATAGTTTCAGATTTAGTGTCAAACAAATCAGCCATTAACTCTTGTTTGATTATGGAATAAATAACTTGATATTGCTTTTGTTTTTTAGTCATTAGTTACCTCTCTTTCAACATATCCTGCTTGATCTAAAATAGTTGTTATTTGTTCTAATGTTTTTCTAGTACTGTAATAAGATTCTTTAAATTTATTATTATCAACTTTAAGTATTTCTAAACGTTGGTCATACTGTTTAAGACAATTTACTAATTCAAGAATTACTCCAGTTGGAATCATAGTAACAAAAGAATCTGTAGATTGCTTTAAATATCCTTCAAATCTTTTTATTAACATTAAAGTAGTGTCCATCAGATACCTCTCTTTATGTTGAAACCTACTGTTAGGATTAATCCTATAATTCCAGTTAGTCCTACTAGTAAATACAGTTTAATAATTTTAGACAAATCTTTTTTAGTTATTTCTGGTATTAATCTAAGTATCTTAGTTACAAACCAAATACCTACTAATGAATTTAAACCAAGTATAATTAACCACATAATCCCTCCTCAGCTAAAGTTTCACAATCTATAGCACACTGTTCCCAGGTACGTTTATCCCCATCTCCTGCACGACAAGACTTAACTGAATATTTAATAGCTTCTAAAACTTGCTTAAGCCTCTTATTCTCGACTTGGAGTTTAAATATCATATCTAATACTTCATCTAGTAACATTATTTATTCTCCTTAACTTCTTCACCTAACCAACATCCTAATTTATAAGCAGGAAAAATATAAGTAGTCACTCTATCATGTTTCTGGCATTCATATTGATTATATTGCTCATTTCCTTTATCCTTATATCCTTCTAGTAAAACGAACATAGATATAAACAAATAAATCATAACTGTGTAAAAGGATAAACCAAAGATAATAAATCTTACATTATAATCTTTTGTGATAGTATCCATTTTTAATTACTCCCCTCTCTAAAAATTCTCTTTGCATCTTCTATTGAAAAATTTAATTCTAATTTAAAATCACCATTCTTATCAACAGATTCTTCAATCCAATTTATTCTTCTAGCACATCCATCACATTGACAATACTCTGTTCCCCCTTCCCACAAATCATGATATCCACATAAAGCTGGAGACTCATCATTCTCTTTTAAATATCTTCTTACTTGATCAAGTAACATTTCTCTTTCTCTTTCAACAATCTCGCGAGGAAAATAACCATCATTACCAATAAAGCTTCTAGATATTATACGTTGAAACTTCATTCTTTACCTTCTCTCTAAAAAGATTACACGTAATCCATAGTAATTGTCAAGAGGAAACTTATACTCTGTATTAGGAGTATCCATCAAGTGCCTTGACCAGTGCTCATAATATAACTGTAAATGTGTACCTAACTCTATCCCTGTTCTAAACTTCCAACTAGCTTCACGCACTTGAGATTGTGTACCTAAGATTTGTATCTGATTATCTAAAAATAAATATTCGCACCCTCGCAAATTCAAATTAAAATTAGTTCCTCTTTTCCAAGCATCTTTATATTCATAGGTGTATGCATCTCGATGGTCTACTACTCCATAAAAATCCATTGAAACGTGATCTACTTCTAACAGTTTAAAACCACACAGTAAGTAACTTAGTAATAATATTAACCAAATTCTCATGCTTTTTTAACCTTTAAATTGGAAACCTATTTTATCTACAAGTCCAATTTTTAAAGCTTCTTCTGCATTATAGTATTTGTTAAACTTAGTCCACCTATTCCAATCAGATTTACGGTGGCCTGATCGTTCTGCATAAATAGAAATCATTTTCATTCTAAGTTTTTTAATCTGCTCTCCTTCTACTTCTACATTAATAGAATGATCATCTAATGCTGTACTACCAGCATGTACCATAATCCAAGAGTTAGGCATAATCACGCGATGGGTACAAGCTTGTAATATAATAGAAGCAGTTGACATAGCTTGTCCTACTACTACTCCTATTGTTGTATTAGGCACAGATTTAATCATATCAAATATAGCATATCCATCCATCTCTGACCCACCCCATGAATTAATTAATAGAGTAATAGGCTGAGGATCTTTAGCGAGAGCTAGTATATCTATCATAAATTTTTTAACCATCTCTTCAGAAACTTCACCATTAAGTATAGCACAACGATAATCTAAATCGATTGATTGCTCTAAAAGATAATCAAGATTAGTAGGTTCTTTGTTCATACATCCCTCCTCCACAAAATGAGGGAAGTAACAACATACCTCCCTCCAAGGACAAATTCATGAATAATAAAACCGTCAGATCTAACTGACTTCTTATTCCAATATAACATCTACTATTCCTTCTGTCAATTCTATTTGTTTACGAGATATAACTTTGTTATAGTCAGCATCATAATCTAAGCAATAAGGAGAGGCCAACAAGTGACCTCCCTCAAACTTGTGTACCCAGATCTTAGAGACCTTGTGGTTAAGTGACAAGTGAATGCGGATTCCTTCAGTAACAAAGTATAAGTTACCGTTAGAATAGGACAAGATTTGTTTTTGGTTGGAATTGTAAAGTGAGCGATATTCATCTTGAGTTATATCAAGATGTGTAGGCCACGATCCTTCCTTCCGGTACACTTCTGTTAATCTATCTTTAATTATTTTACTTTTCATTTTAATAAGGACTCCCTTTGCGATAACGCCATGCAGGAGCATGTTGAATGTACGTTCGGGCACATTCGATACGCTGCCAGTTTGCCTCTTTACATTTAGGACATTCTTCTGTAGGTAATCGGTTACGATCATCTACTTCACGTACATCTGTTATTTCGTGTTCACAGTTTAAACATTTGTATACATACAACGGCATATTAGTGTATCTCCTTAGAATTTTTAGTACCTAAATAAACACAGTGTAATATAGCCATTGCTAAAATAGACATAGCTTGTTGAAGGTTTATATCTTTCATGGTATATATTAACTGTCCTACATATTCATCAGGCAGTTCACTAGCAACAGTAGTTGTATCCATAAAAGCCCTTAAAGGTTGCTGTAATAATTGATCCATTTCTTGTTGTGTCATCATTAGTCATTACTCCATATTAAGATTGATAAGATAATTAAAACTGTTATAAATATTAATCCTCCCATACTTAGACTTTCCATTAGAATGTTGTTACGAGTATCCACTTATATTCATCAGGTTGTTGTAGCTCAACAATAGAGTTATGTTTTTGCTCCCGTGCTGTAATCACAGTTTTACCGTTAGGTAAAAACCCATACACACGATAGTCTGTATCAGATAATCTGGCAATAAAAGGAGTTCTGTTCAATCTGATTAATTCACGTAATGTAACATACTCTTTAGTCTTTGGCCACACCAGTAACCTCCTGTTTTTGCTTATCTATTCCTGTACGTGTTTGTTCTAGCAACTGTCTTATTCCTACTGCGATTAAGTATTTGGCTACTCGTTTAGATTCTTGACAGTTAACTATTTGTTTAGCTAGTTCGAACTGTTTGAGTAAGTCACCTGTTAATCTAACTGTGATACCTTCACGTTGTTTAGTCATGATCTTATCTCCCTAATCCAGCGGATCGTTGTACATATTCATTATAAATAGACTGTGCTAATATGTCTTCAAAAGCAAATAAATTAGGCATTCCTATAACATCATCTATTAGTTTAATAAACTGTCTACTTAGATACCAAGCTGGAATAAGTGACTCATTTTTGTAATGATAGTCAAACTCAGTGCGCAATATATTAAGTTGTGAAAATAAGTATTGATTTAAAGGAGCCTCATCTATACGTAACATACGTGCATGATATTCTGCTTCATCTGCGGTTACAGAAAAAAACAATCCACCAACTCGTGCAGGATGCCATAGAATATAAGAATAAAAAAAAGCGTAACGTGTTGTACAGTGAGCTAAGATATGTGTTGCCATTGAAGCAGCCAACCCTGTAACAATACATCTAATACCAACTCCTTGAGTTTTAACAGCTTCCATTTGGGATATAAATATTGATCCTGCCATCACTGATCCCCCTGGAGAATTGATCACTATCGTAACTTCGTCAAATTTAGTTGCAAGTGCCCGTAATTTATCTGCTTTTTCTAAGATTTTACCATCAACTACACCTCTAATCTCTATTGTAGATTCAGGATTAACAGTTAATGTTTTCGCTATACTCAGTGTTGGAGTTAGTAGCAAGAAGATTAAATAAACGACGTAACATTTCATACTTTTCCTCCTTTGTGAAAGACCGGTGAGGTCCAGTTACAGTTATCTTACCTTCATTTAAAACTAAAAGCAACTGTCTTCTATTAATTCCATTATAATAACATGATCTTTTTGCCACAAGTGTATCCATGTTCCCTCCTCATCACTTGGGATATAATCATTTAACAGTAAAAAAGTACGTGCATCTAAACAGTAATTAAATCGTTGCCATTCTGTTTTGTTAGGAGGTTCTGCACGTTTGATTTTGTACAAGATTACCATAAGTAATACCTCCTTTTTAACTGTACCATTTAGGTTGCTGGTTAAAAATATCAATACCTTCTTTATATCCTAAATATTCTAACAAAGAGCATATCAAAATATCCATTTCAGCATGGCATTTTTCTTCATCGTCTTCTCCGTAAATATTAACAATAGCTTGCATGTTATCTTTAAATTCTTGCGGAGTCATGTTCACATTCTCCTTTGTTACACAAACCAGTTATGTGTTTTGTCTATCCATTCTGACCATTCTTTTTCTTGCTGAGTGTATTTAATTAACAGTTCATTTAATGTGTTCTGATTTAATTTCATGTGTTCATCTACCAATCTGTCAAACACAAAGTTTTTTAAATCTGCAAAACCCATACGATCTGTTTCAATAGATGCTACTTTGATAGCTAGTTTTGTTTTACTCATCATGGTTATTATCTCCTGTTTCTAACTCCTGATTAGGTTTAGGTAAATCTCCAAGATAAATTTCAAAATCAGGTTGTTCTTCTTTAGTTTTAAATTTGTTAGCATATACAAACACTTTTACTTTACCCCACGTACCAGTGTAGTAAGTACGCGACCCATCTTTAGAAGTAGTTTTCCACAAGCCACACACTCTAATCATAGTAAATCTCCTTTCCAGTCTGCGCCACACATTGCACACACCCAATGTGGACAGCGTTCGTTAAACGAACAGTTAGTTTTTCTAGGATGGGTACAACTAGGCAATGTATTTGCTGTACTTACACCAGTTTCTTTTATCTCTTTTTGTTCTTGATACTCTTTAACTAGATTGTACCCTGGATTACTAAAAAAACTTCCATCATTATTCCATAAAAAGTCTAAAGAGTTATTATTATTTTTAAAATACATTCTTCCTATAACGTGTTGAAAATCATATATACCTATAATTTTAACATACGTAATACTAGATAGTACTAAATCCTTAATTATATATTTTTTACCTAGTTGTAATTTCATTTGTAAGTACTCCTTGTTTAATCGACTACTCGCCTAGTCTCCATTGCATCATAGTCGTACTCACGTACTAAGTCAATCTGGTAGATACCGGGATCTAAAGTGATACGTCTGTGCTCTTGATGTACGATATCTATTTCTGTATCTGTTTGAATATATGTATCCCCAGTATCAGCTTTTACAACTCGAAGTCCTGGTACTTGTTGACATCTAGTTAACTCTGTACCTTTAGGTACTAGTGCATGATAGTGCCCAGTCACTTCTCCTTCTGCTAACACATTAGTTTGAATTTGTTTGCATCCTTCAGGAATGCTTTCACATTTTTTAATTAGTACATCGCCGTGTTGGTAAAATTGATTTGATTTCATGTTAATTCTCCTTATGTTAGTTGAAGTGGCGCACTGTATGGAATGTTGATCACTCCAAAATTACGCCAAGTTAAAGCTTGTTGTACAGTGGTACAATCAGGATGAACTGCTTCAATGTGTATATCGTCTACAGATGCATTTTTCATTTTAAGGTATATACGTTCATCATATATTTCTCCTGCAAAATTAACTGCATACAATTGATAATCTTCCATTGTGTCTAGTAGACGATTAGGAAGATGTTTGAACAGTCGTGCTACCCCTACTCGCTTGATTAGTTCAGCTCGTTGTTCAGCATTTTTTACTTGTAAGATACGTTGTGGTTGTTGAAGAAGGTTTTCTACAGATGTCTCAATCATCCACTGTTCCATACGTACCCCGTTATGCGCATATAAGGCTGTCCCATCTCTCCATTCACAAAAAGGACCATTAGCACAATGAGGTTGGTTTCTGTTATTAACTTTCAGTATACTAGGTCGGTCTGATATTATGCAAAACTTTTCATGTAAAACTCGTGGACCTGAGTGCCATGCGAGTGTCTCATAATGCTGCCATTTAGAATAGTCTAAATTTAACTTAACAACATGGCGAAAGAAAGACAAATAACTAACCCAACCTGACCATTGATTACCTCCATTCCACATTCTATACATATACTGAGCACACATTAGACCAAATTTTCCAAGATTAAGTTCGTTTGCTAAAGATATCATAGGTTTTATTGAAAATCTGAAACAACTAGTGGCAGCGGAAGTGGCAGCGCGAGTGGCATCTTCAGTGGCAGCGGAAGTGGCATCGTAAGTGGCAGCGTCAGTGGCATCGCGAGTGGCAGCGCGAGTGGCATCTTCAGTGGCAGCGGAAGTGACATCGTAAGTGGCAGCGTAAGTGGCATCGCGAGTGGCAGCGTAAGTGGCATCGCGAGTGGCATCGGCAGTGGCAGTGGAAGTGGCATCGGCAGTGGCATCGGCAGTGGCATCGGCAGTGGCAGCGGAAGTGGCAGCGTCAGTGGCAGCGGAAGTGGCAGCTTCAGTGGCAGAGCGAGTGGCATCGGCAGTGGCAGCGTAAGTGGCAGCGGAAGTGGCAGCGGAAGTGGCATTGACAGTGGCAGCGTCAGTGGCAGCGTAAGTGGCAGCGTAAGTGGCAGCGGAAGTGGCAGCGTAAGTGG
>Ga0265297_10001309_pt1 | contig 59807 bp, 56 predicted proteins | sample Munlanlwell13791_FD_192502 | JGI IMG/M metagenome (GOLD analysis project Ga0265297, IMG submission 192502) | Leachate microbial communities from a municipal landfill in Southern Ontario, Canada - Leachate well 137-91 | ecosystem: Engineered > Solid waste > Landfill > Unclassified | place... | reverse complement strand
ATCCTGACCTTCGTCAACAAGATGGACCGCGAGGCGCGCGATCCCTTCGAGCTGATGGACGAGATCGAGAAGACCCTGGCGCTCGACGTGACGCCGGCCACCTGGCCGATCGGTCAGGGCCGCGACTTCCACGGCTGCTACGACCTGCTGCACGACGAATTGATCCTGATCGACCGCGGCGCCGGCAACAAGCTGCCCGAGATCGAGAAATGCGAAGGCCTGGACGATCCCAAGATCGACGCCAAGCTGCCGGCCGAACTGGTCGCCAAGCTGCGCGAAGACGTCGAGATGATCCGGGGCCTCTGCCAGCCCTTCGACGAGGAGAGCTACCGCGCCGGGCACCTGACGCCGATCTTCTTCGGCTCGGCGCTGCGCTCCTTCGGTGTCCGCGAATTGCTCCAGGGCCTGGCCGAAATGGCGCCGTCGCCGCGGCCGGCCAAGGCTGCGGCCCGGGTGGTCGAGCCGACCGAGCCCAAGGTGGCCGGCTTCGTCTTCAAGATCCAGGCGAACATGGACAAGAACCACCGCGACCGCGTGGCCTTCGTCCGCCTGGTCTCGGGCGAGTTCAAGCGCGGCATGAAGCTGAAGCACGTCCGCTCCGGCCGCATGATCGCGATCAACAATCCCGTCCAGTTCATGGCCGGCGACCGCGAGACGGCCGATCTCGCCTTCGCGGGCGACATCCTCGGCATTCCGAACCACGGCACGCTCCGGATCGGCGACACGCTGACCGAGGGCGAGGACCTGGCTTTCCTGGGCGTGCCTTCCTTCGCGCCGGAAATGCTGCGCCGGGTGAAGCTCGACGATCCCATGAAGGTGAAGCATCTCCGCCGCGCGCTCGAACAGCTCGCGGAGGAGGGGGCCTCCCAGGTGTTCCGGCGCCAGCTCGGCGGCGATTATGTCGTCGGCGTGGTCGGGCCGCTGCAGTTCGACGTTTTGAAGAGCCGCCTGCTCGCCGAATACGGCCTCGATATCGAATTCGAAGGCGCGCCCTTCGAGATGGCGCGCTGGGTCGATGCCGACGACAAGAAGGCGATCGAGAAATTCTCCGAGGCGAACCGCCCGAACCTGGCCGAGGATCACGACGGCGCCCTGGTCTATCTGGCCCGCAACGCCTGGTACCTCCAGCGTGCCAAGGACGATTTCCCGGACATTCGCTTCCTGGCGACGCGCGAGCAGATCACCGCTTCGGGCGACCGCCTGACCGCGGCCAGCCAGGCCCCCTGAGATGAGCGACGAGGCCCGCCGGCGCGAAATGCCGCCCGGCGGCGCCTTCGCCTCATTCGAGCGGGGCGGCGTCCGGCTCCGCACCGCCTCCTGGCCCGGCACGCGCGGCACCATCGTGCTGGTCACCGGGCGGAACGAATTCATCGAGAAATATTTCGAAACGATCGCCGACCTGACCGGGCGCGGCTTCACCGTCCATATGATGGACTGGCGGGGCCAGGGCCTGTCGGACCGGCTGCTGCCCGACCGGATGAAGGGCCATGTCGGCGATTTCGCCGACTATGGGACCGATCTCGAAGCCTTCGTCGAGCGTGCCGCCGGTCCCGGCCCGCTTCTCCTCATGGGCCATTCCATGGGCGGCCACGTCATCCTGCGCGCCCTGGCGACCAGCGCCGCCCTGCGCCGGAATGTGGCGGGCGCCGTGCTCTCCGCCGCCATGATGGAGATCGACACCGGCCGCGTACCATCGGTCTGGGCGGGCCGCCTCGCCCGCTTCGCCGTCCTGCTCGGCCGCGCCACCATCGCCGTGCCGGCCCCGAAGGAGAGTGGCGCCGGCTTCAACCTCCTGACCTCCGATCCCGAGCGGGGCGCCGACCAGGCCTGGTTCGTCGCCCGGGAGCCGAAGCTCGACCTCGGCGCGCCCACCTTCGGCTGGCTCGACGCCGCCTTCCGCTCGATCGCCCTCCTGCAGACCCCGGGCCGTCTCGAAACGGTCGAGACGCCGGTGCTGGTCGCCGTCGCCGGTGCCGACAAAGTGGTGCGGCCGGAGGCGGAACGCCGCGCCGCCGCCCGCCTGAAACACGCCACCCTGGCCGAAATCGACGGCAGCCGTCACGAAATCCTGAAGGAAAGGGATGTGATCCGGGCCGCCTTCTGGTCGGCCTTCGACCTCTGGTGTTCTGGGCTCACGGCTGGATGATGGCTGGTCGGCGGGGTGCGGCAATACGCCCATACAAGACGAATTGATTCATTTGATTTCACCTTGAATTGCATATTATCGGTGGCATGCGATCGATGCGGAAAGGATCGTCATGGCCGCCCGTCAGCTCACCGTTGTTTTTCCCGTCGTGGCCGCTTTGGCCCTCTCCGCCTGCGCCCAGCGCCTGGGCGCCCCCGGCCAAGCCCCGCCGCTCGACACCATGCAGATGACGGGCACCGCCAAGCCGGTCGCCCAATGCACGATGGAAGCGCTGACCGCCGCCGGAACCTGCGCAGACATCGACTACAAGCTGGGCCTTTCCACCAATGACGTGACCGGGGCCGTCTCGCTGACCTGCTACAACATCACGCCGGCGGCGGCCTCGGCCGGCGCCATGTTCGGCTTGGTGGGTGTGCTCGTCGGCTATGCCGTCGGGACGGAAGCCCCGGCGGACGAGACCAACAAGCGGCCGCCGCGCTTCACGACCGTGCTGCAACAAACAAAGCCCGATGCGCTCGACGTCAGCTTCTGGGTCCATACGTCGGTTTCCGGTCCCGAGTCTTCGATCGCCGACATCAAGACGGCGCTGAAGACCTGCGAGGGCAAGGGGCTGACGGTGGCGGCGCCCGCACCCGCCGCGCCTGCGCCTGGCGCGTCGCCGGCCCCTGCCGCCGCGTCGGCCCCGGTCAAGCCGGCGAGCTGACGGGGCATCCGATGGGGGGAATGCTCGGCCGTATCGCTTGTCTGGCTGTCGCCTGCTTTCTCGCCGGTTGTGCCGACCCGGTCGAGCAACGGACCAGACTAGATACCCTGCCGCCGCAGCCGGTGGCGGGAAAGGGCGAGGCGGTCGCGATCGCCCAATGTGTCTACGACCGGGTCCTGACCAAGGACTGCCAGGACGAGGACCAGCGCCTGCTGCTGACCAAGGACATGGCGGGCGACATCGTCGTGATGTGCGACGAGCATCCGGGTTATGCCGGCCTGCACCCGACGTCGTCCATTCCGACTGTCATGGGCGCCGCCCTCCTGGGTGGGGCGATCGGGGTCGCCGCGGTCTCCTATCAGGCCGACAAGGAGGCGTCGGATACCCACCATTATCCGCTCTACTCCCTGACCCTGCGGGCGAAACCGCCGGGCGAGGTCGAAGGCCGGGTCTGGGCCTTGAACAAGCCGGACCTCGGCTCGAAGCGGCTCGCCATGATGGCGGAGGCCTTCGGCGCCTGCAGCCCGGCGCCGAAGTGATCAGCCGTTGAGCAGGTTCAGGATCTGCTCGTGCAGGCGGGCGTCGCCGGTGGCGACGACATCGCCGCCGGCTTGCGGGTCGCCGCCGGTCCAGCTCGTGAAGAGGCCGCCGGCCTGGCGCACGATCGGGATCAGGGCCTGGACGTCATAGGTCTCCAGGCCCGATTCGATCACCGCGTCGACCTGACCGGCCGCGATCATGCAATAGGCGTAGCAGTCGCCGCCGTAGCGGACGAGCTGGGCCTTTTCCGCGACGCGCTCGAAGGCGTCGCGGGTACCGGGGGCACGGAAGAGATGCGGGCTCGTCGTCATCAGGCGGGCCTGGCCGAGGTCGGGGCAGGCGCGCACCGACAGGCGCCGGCCGCCCAGGAAAGTACCGGCCGGGCTGCCGACATAGCGCTCGCCCGTGAAGGGCTGGTCCATCACGCCGATCACCGGGGCGCTGCCGTCGTTGAGCGCGATCAGCGTGCCCCAGAGGGGCAGGCCGGTGATGAAAGCCCTGGTGCCGTCGATCGGGTCGAGCACCCAGGTCAGCGGGCTCGACCCCTGCTTTTCCCCATATTCCTCGCCCAGGATGCCGTGGTCCGGATAGTCGGCCTCGATCAGGGCGCGGATCGCGGCCTCGGCGCCGCGGTCGGCTGCCGTCACCGGGTCGTAGCCCTTGGCCCCGCCCCAGAGATCCGCCTTGTCGTCGACCGGCATGGCGGTGCGGAAATGGGGCATGATCACCTTGGCCGAGGCATCGGCCAGGCGGCCGGCGAAAGCGGTCAGGGTTTCGGTCAGTTCCGGGGACAGCGTCATCACAACCTCGCTCACTGCGCCGCAAACTAGAAGTGCGGCGCGAGTGGCGCAACCCCGTCCCCGATCCGTCAGCTCACCCAGATCAGCGCGAGGCCGAGGCCATAGACCCAGTCGTAGGCCGCGCACATCGGCGGATACCAGGGCCGGGGCGCCACCAGATCGCGGCTCTCGGGCATCAGGTGGTGGACCCAGTCCCAGACCCCGTGCAGGGCGACCGCGGCCGGCGCGAACCAGGGCGAGATCCAGAAGGCACCCAAGGCGCCGCCGAGGAACAGGGTCGCCACCGCGATTTCCACCACCATCTGGCGGATGCTGCCGCCCTGGATCGCGAAGCCGGCATAGACCGCCCCGATCACCCCGGCCAGCAGGGCGGCGAGCTGCACCGACTGGCCATGGTCCAGCAGGTAATGCAGCGGCAGGGTCGCCACCCCGAGGGCGAGGCCGGCGGCAGAAGGCCCGAGGACCCCGCCGTGTGCGTGGTGGTGGTGTTCGTGTGCCGTGACTGTCATGCCTCTCCCTCCCCTGGGTTGACGCCAGCATAGGGCTGGGCTTCCATGACTGAAATGACATAGATCCCGGGATTTCAGCCATGGAGCGTCACCTCTGTTTCCTGGTCTATCCGGACTTCGTGCTGTTCGACCTGTCCGGCCCGCTCGAAGCCTTCAACCTGGCGCGGGCGCTCACCGGGGGCGGCTACCGGCTCACCGTCGCCTCGCTCGACGGCGGGACTGTGCTCTCGTCCTGCGGCCTTGCTGTCGTCACCGAAGCACTGCCGGCGGGGCCTTTCGACTTGCTGGTGGTGCCGGGAGCGCCGGCGCCGCTGGCGGGCGATTGGGTGCCGCGGCTGACCAGGGCGCTGGCCGATGCGGCGGAACATTCGGCGCGGGTCGCCAGCATCTGTACCGGCGCCCTGCTGCTGGCCGCGGCGGGCCTGCTCGACGGCCGGCGGGCGACCAGCCATTGGCTGGTGGTGCCGCAGTTGCAGGCGGAATTCCCCGCCGTCCGGGTCGACGGCGATCGCATCTTCGTGGCCGACGGCGCGGTCTGGACCTCGGCCGGCATGTCGGCCGGGATCGACATGGCGCTCGCCCTGATCGAGGCGGATTGCGGGGCGGAGGTGGCGCGCAACGTGGCGCGCATGATGGTGGTCTACCACCGCCGGCCGGGCGGGCAGAACCAGTTCAGCCCGCTGCTCGAATTCGATCCCGCCTCCGACCGGGTGCGCCGGGCGCTCGGTTTCGCGCGGGACAATCTGGCGGGCGATCTATCGGTGCCGCGCCTCGCCGAGGCGGCAGGCTTGAGCACGCGCCAGTTCGCCCGCGCCTTCACGGCGGAAACCGGCCAGACCCCTGCCCGCGCGGTCGAGCGCCTGCGGGTCGAGGCGGCCCGCGCCCTGGTCGAGGACAGCCGGCGAAGCTTCGAGGAAATCGCCCGGGCGACCGGCTTCGGCAGCGCCGACCGCCTGTGCCAGGGCTTCCTGCGCACCCTCGGACGGACGCCGCAGGAGCTGCGGCGCGAAGGGCGCCGGAACCAGGGCGATCGGGTGCCGAGCCAGGCGCATTGAGCGCCCGCGCCATCATTGGCGCGTGAGCCAAAGGCCACGGATGTGGCCTGCCGGCGCCTGAGGCTCAGGAAAAACCAGGGCGATCGGCTTCACCCGATCGCCCTGGCATCAGGACTTCATGCGGTAGCCGGTCTTGAAGATCCAGGCGATGATCGCGAGGCACAGGGCGAGAAAACCCAAGGTCATGCCCAGGCTGACCCAGACATGGACGTCGCCCGCGTCGAAGAAGGCCCAGCGGAAGCCGGAGATCAGATAGACCACCGGATTGGCCAGGCTGACGGTCTGCCAGAAGGGCGGCAACATCTTGATCGAATAGAAGCTGCCGCCGAGGAAGGTGAGTGGCGTCACGATGAGCAGCGGCACCATCTGCAGCTTCTCGAAATTATCCGCCCAGATGCCGATGATGAAGCCGAACAGGCTGAAGGTCACCGCGGTCAGGATCAGGAAGCCGACCATGGCGAGCGGATGGGCCACGCTCAGCGGCACGAAGAGGGTCGAAGTCGCCAGGATGATGGTGCCGAGGATGATCGACTTGCTGGCCGCCGCGCCGACATAGGCGAGCACCACCTCGAGATAGGATACGGGGGCCGACAGCAGCTCGTAGATCGTTCCCGTGAAGCGCGGGAAATAGATCCCGAAGGAGGCGTTGGAAATGCTCTGCGTCAGCAGCGAGAGCATGACCAGGCCGGGCACGATGAAGGCGCCGTAGGGCACGCCGTCGACCGCATTCATGTGCTGGCCGATGGCCGCCCCGAAGATCACGAAATAGAGCGAGGTGGAGATCACCGGCGAGATGATGCTCTGCATGATCGTGCGCCGGGTGCGCGCCATCTCGAAACGGTAGATGGCGTTGATGGCGTAAAGGTTCATGGCCGTTCGCTCACCAGGCTGACGAAGATGTCCTCGAGCGAGCTCTGGCTGGTCGCCAGGTCGCCGAAGGCGATGCCGGCGGCATCGAGGTCGCGCAGCAGGGCGGGGATGCCGCTGTGGGCGGCGTGCGTGTCGTAGGTATAGACCAGCGCGGTGCCGCCCTGGCCGAGCGCCAGGTCGTAACCCGCGAGGGCGGCCGGAATTTCGCCGAGGGCTTGCGGCAATTGCAGGGTGAGCTGCTTCTTGCCGAGCTTCCGCATCAATTCCGCCTTGTCCTCGACCAGGATGATGCGGCCGTGGTTGATCACCCCCACCCGGTCGGCCATTTCCTCGGCCTCCTCGATATAGTGGGTGGTCAGGATGATGGTGACGCCGTCTTCCCGAAGTTGGCGGACGAGGTCCCACATGTCGCGGCGAAGCTCGACGTCGACGCCGGCCGTGGGTTCGTCGAGGAACAGGATGCGCGGCTCGTGGGCCAGCGCCTTGGCGATCATCACCCGGCGCTTCATGCCGCCCGAGAGCTGGCGGAGCTGGCTGTCCTTCTTCTCGAAGAGGGAAAGGTCGCGCAGCACCTTCTCGACCACGGCCGGATTCTTCGGCTTGCCGAACAGGCCGCGGGTGAAGGTCACCGTGTCCCACACCGTTTCGAAGGCGTCGGTGGTCAGTTCCTGCGGGACCAGGCCGATGGCGGCGCGGGCGGCGCGATAATCGGTCACGATGTCGTGGCCGTCCGCCGTCACCTTGCCCTCGGTCGCATTGACGATGCCGCAGACGATGCTGATCAGCGTGGTCTTGCCGGCGCCGTTCGGGCCGAGCAGCGCGAAGATCTCGCCCCGCCGGATCTCGAGGTCGACGCCTTTCAGCGCCTCGAAGCCGGAGGCGTAGCGCTTGGTCAGATTCGAGATCTTGATGATCGAGGGCTGCTGCATGGGGCCGGACGATACATGAGCCCGCGCCCCGACCAAAGTGCCGACGCGGCGGAGCGGCCGGGTTCAGCCATGCACCGCGTGCATCTTGACGAAGTCGACGAAGGCGCGGAAGGCGGCGGGCATCAGGCGCCGCTCGGGATAATAGAGGAAGGGGCCGGGGAAGGGCGGCGTCCACGCCTCCAGGACCGGGACGAGGGCGCCGCTGGCGAGGTCGTCCGCGCAATATTCTTCGAACATCATGGTCAGGCCGACTCCGGCCTTGGCGGCCGAGAGCAGCACGGTGCCGCGATTGCCGACCAGGGGCGCCGAGGGCAGGAAGTCGATCTCCTCCCCGTCCTTCTCGAAGTTCCAGGGCAGGCGATTGCCGCGCGGGAAGATCATGGTGAGGCAGCGGTGCTGCGCCAGTTCGTTCGGATGCTGCGGCCGGCCGTGGCGGGCGAAATAGTCGGGCGCGCCGACCACCAGGAGGCGCTGCGGCCCGCCGAGCGAGACGGCGATCATGTCCTGCGCCAGATGCTCGCCATAGCGGATGCCGGCATCGAAGCCGGCGGCCACGATGTCGACCAGCGCCTCTTCCGCGAAAATCTCGAAGCGGACGGCGGGATGCTGCGCCATGAAGGCATCGACGAGGGGCATCAGGCGGAAGTCGATCGCCGGCATGGGCCCGTTGATCCGGATCGTGCCCACCACCTCGCGCCCGAAGACGCCGGCATCGGCCAGGGCATCGCCGATCGTGGTCAGGGCCGGGCCGATGCGGTCGAGCAGGGCGGCGCCCGCCTCGCTCAGGGCGACGCTGCGGGTCGTGCGGTTGAACAGACGGACCCCCAGAGCGGATTCGAGCTCGCGGATCCGCTCCGACAGATTGGCCGCCGACATGCCGATCTCGGCCGCGGCACGGCGGAAATTCAGGTGGCGGGCGACGGTCGCGAAGAGGCGGAGGGCATTCAGGTCGGGCGAGGCGGTCATTCGGTGTGTCCGAACATAATGTGAGCCACAATCCGGCTTAATCCTAACAAAGCCGGGGCGTAGGGTCGAGCCATTGAAGCCTTCAGGCAAGGACGATCCCGATGACCCGCACTCTCGGCACCCATGGTCCCCGCGTCTTCCCCCTCGGCCTCGGCGCCATGGGCATGTCGGATTTCTACGGTCAGGCCGACCGGACCGAGAGCATCGCCACCATTCATGCCGCCATGGAAGCCGGCGTCACGCTGATCGACACCGGCGATTTCTACGGCGCCGGCCACAACGAGATGCTGATCGCCGAGGCAATCGAGGGCAGGCGCGACCAGGTCGTGCTCAGCGTGAAATTCGGCGGCTTGCGCGATCCCGCCGGCGGCTTCATCGGCATCGACAACAGCCCTGCCCATGTGAAGAACTACCTGGCCTATACGCTGCGCCGCCTGCGTACCGATCATGTCGACATCTACCGGCCGGCCCGTCTCGACCCCAAGGTGCCGATCGAGGAGACGATGGGCGCTCTGGCCGAACTGGTCCAGGCCGGCTATGTCCGCCACATCGGCTTGTCCGAGGTTTCGGCAGCGACCGTGCGGCGCGCCCATGCCGTCCATCCGGTGGTCGACCTGCAGATCGAATATTCCCTGATCTCGCGCGGGATCGAAGCGTCGATCCTGCCCACGCTGCGCGAACTCGGCATCGGCGTCACCGCTTACGGCGTGCTCTCCCGCGGCCTGATCTCCGGCCATTGGAGCCGGCAGGCGGCGGTCGGCGGGCACGACTTCCGGGCCCACAGCCCGCGCTTCCAGGGCGGCAACCTCGATCACAACCTGGCCCTGGTCGAGCATCTTCGCGTGCTCGCGGCGGACAAGGGCGTGACCGTCGCCCAGCTCGCCATCGCCTGGGTCCTGGCCCAGGGCGACGACATCCTGCCCCTGGTCGGTGCCCGCACCCGGCCCCGCCTGACCGAAGCCCTGGGCGCTCTCGACGTCGTCCTGACCCCGGAGGACCTGGCCGCGATCGAGGCGGCGGTGCCCAAGGATGCGGCCGCCGGCAGCCGCTATGCCGAGGTCATGATGGCCATGCTGGACAGCGAACGGGGCTGACCGCCCGTCCGCGCCGCTTTCATGCTATAGGGGGCGGGCGCAATAGGGCGGTGGAGCGGCATGACGGCGGAATTCGACCTGGTGGTGATCGGCGGCGGCATCAATGGTGCCGCGGTGGCGCGCGATGCCGTGGGGCGGGGCCTCAAGGTCCTGCTGGCCGAGGCGGAGGATTACGCCAGCGCCACCTCGTCGGCTTCTTCGAAGCTGATCCACGGCGGCATCCGCTACCTCGAGCAATATGAATTCCGCCTGGTCCGCGAATCGCTCCGCGAGCGCGAGACCCTGATGCATCTGGCCCCTCATCTGGTCTTCCCGCTGCAGTTCCTGGTGCCGATCACCAGGACGCAGCCGCGCCCGGCCTGGGTCGTCAGGATCGGCCTGATCCTTTACGACATTCTCTCGGGCCGGCGCCTGCTGGCGAAGACCGGGCGGCTCTCCAAGGCCGAACAGGCGGCGGTGCCGCGGCTGAAGCCGGACGGGGTGCGTGCCATCCTGCATTACCCGGACTGCTGGACCGACGACGCCCGCCTGACCCTGGAAACCCTGCTCGACGCCCGCGCCCGCGGCGCCGAGATCGGCAACTACCGCCCGGTCACCAGGATCGAGCCCCTGGCCGACGGCTATGCCGTCACCATCCGCGAGAACGGGCGGCCCCGTGTCGTCACCACGCGCTTCGTGGTCAATGCCGGCGGCCCCTGGGCCAACGAGGTGCTGGGCAAGGTCGCGGGCGGGGCGGCGCCGGAAAAGCGGCTTCGCCTGGTGCGCGGCTCCCACATCGTGCTGCCCATGCCGCAGCCGGTGGAGACCCGCGCCTTCACCCTGCAGAACGACGACAAGCGGGTGGTCTTCGTGATTCCCTGGATGGGCAAGTTCCTCATCGTCGGCACCACCGACGTGCCCCATGACGGCGACCCTGGCCATCCCCGCTGCTCCGATGCCGAGCGGGACTATCTCCTGGCCTGCTATCGCCGCTTCTTCGATCACGCGGTGACGGCGGCCGACGTGGTCTGGACCTGGTCCGGCGTGCGCCCCCTGGTCGACGACGGCAGCGACAATCCCTCCAAGGTGACGCGGGAATACGAGCTGGTCTCGACCCGCCAGGGCCGGGGCGCCATGGTTTCGATCTATGGCGGCAAGATCACCACGCACCGCAAGCTGGGCGAATTGGTAATGGCGGAGCTGGCCGATCTGGGGGCCGAGCTGGGCCCGGCCTGGACCGCGGGCGCCCCACTCCACGGCGGCACCATCGCCCGCGACCGGCTGCCCGAGATCGCGGCCGTCGGTCCGGCCGAACTGAGCCCGGTCGTGCGGCGGCGCTGGGTCTTCACCTATGGCTCGGCTGCGGTCGACCTCTTCGCTGCGGTGCGCCGCGATCCCTCGCTGGCGATCGAGGTGGCGCCGGGCATTCCGGAAGCCGAGCTTCGCCACGCCGTCGAGGTGGAGGATGCCCGCACGGCCGAGGATTTCCTCTACCGCCGGACCAAATGTTTCATCCTGCTCGACCGCGCCGGGATCGACGCGGTGAACCAATGGTTCGCCCACCGGATGGCGGTCGCCTGAGATGGTGCTGCCGCTGGGCGCCTTCCCCGCCGCGGCGCGGGCGAAGGTCGATTTCGTGCTGACCGATGTCGACGACACGCTGACCCTGCACGGCCGCCTGCCGGCCATCGCCTATGCCGCCATGGAACGGCTGACCGCCGCCGGTATCGCGGTCGTTCCGATCACCGGCCGCTCGGCCGGCTGGTGCGACCTGATGGCCCGGCTGTGGCCGGTGGCCGGCGTGATCGGCGAGGGCGGCGCCTTCTATTTCACCCTCGATGCCGCCGCGGGCAAGATCCGGCGCCGCTACTGGAAGCAGGACGCGGCGGAACGCGCCGCCGACCGGGCGAAGCTGGCCCTTCTCGCCGAAGAGATCCCCCGCCTGGTGCCCGGCTCGGCCGTGGCGGCGGACCAGTTCTGCCGCGAGGTCGATCTCGCCATCGATTTCCGGGAAGACGTGGCGCCACTGCCCTGGGAAGCGGTCGACCGCATCGTCGCCCTGTTCGAAGCGGCGGGGGCGACGGCCAAATATTCGACCGCCCATGTGAACGGTTGGTTCGGCGCCTTCGACAAGCTGGCCATGACCCGGGTCTTCTTCGCCGAGCATTTCGGCCTCGACCTCGACGCGGCCGCGGATCGCATCGCCTATATCGGCGACAGCCCGAACGACGTACCGATGTTCGGCCGTTTTCCGAATGCGGTCGGCGTCGCCAACATCGATTTCTTCGGCGACCGCCTGACCGTGAAGCCCGCCTATGTCACGCGGGCCGAGGGCGGCGAGGGCTTTGCCGAACTGGCCGAAGCCCTGCTCGCCGCCCGGCGCTGATCAGGCCGCCAGCGAGGTTTCCGGCACCTTGGGCAGGGCGGCGGCCATGGCGCGCACGAGGTCGAGCAGGCGTTCCTGCTGGCCGGCGGGCAGGGCCATGAAATTGCGCGCGACCTCGGCGGCGTCGCGGCTCAGGGTTTCGGTCGGCGTCGCCGCCTGGTCGTAGAAATAGGCGGCCGGCACTTCGAGCGCCTGGGCGATCGACGACAGGCGGCCGGCCGAGACCTTGGCCCCGCCGGTTTCATATTTCTGGATCTGCTGGAATTTCAGGCCGACGCGACGCGCCAGCTTTTCCTGCGACAGGCCGAGAAGCCAGCGGCGTTCGCGGATGCGGCGGCCGATCTCGATGTCGAGCTTACTGATGGGCATGATAAAGTTCCCAATACGGATGTTAATGCATCCATATTGGCACTATTTCGGCGAGACGCAATCCCGTTTCGCTCATGCCCGGCACGGGACGCCACCCTCGGTTGGGGCGGCGTCCCGCGGTGCGGGATCAGGCGCTCTCGGCCGAACGCGACATGCGCTTGCGCTCGTTCGAATCGAGGTAGCGCTTGCGCAGGCGGATCGACTTGGGCGTCACTTCCACCAGTTCGTCGTCGCCGAGATAGGCGATGGCCTGTTCCAGGCTCATCTTGCGCGGCGGCGTCAGGCGCACGGCCTCGTCCTTCGAGGTGGTGCGGATGTTGGTGAGCTGCTTGCCCTTGAGCGGGTTGACCTCGAGGTCGTTGTCGCGGGTGTGCTCGCCGATGATCATGCCCTCGTAGACCTTCACGCCGGGGTCGATGAACATCGGACCACGGTCTTCCAGGTTCCACAGGGCATAGGCGACGGACTCGCCGGCGCCGTTTGAGATCAGCACGCCGTTGCGACGGCCCGGGATCGGCCCCTTGTAGGGGGCATATTCGTGGAACAGCCGGTTCATCAGGCCGGTGCCGCGGGTATCGGTCAGGAATTCGCCGTGGTAGCCGATCAGGCCGCGCGACGGGCAATGGAAGACCAGGCGGGTCTTGCCGCCGCCCGACGGGCGCATTTCCTTCAACTCGCCCTTGCGGAGCGAGACTTTCTCGACGACGACGCCGGTGAATTCGTCGTCGACGTCGATCACCACTTCCTCGATCGGCTCCAGACGCTGGCCGTTCTCTTCCTTGAAGAGGACGCGGGGGCGGCTGATCGACAGCTCGAAGCCTTCGCGGCGCATCTGCTCGATCAGGATGCCGAGCTGGAGTTCGCCGCGGCCGGCGACCTCGAAGGCGTCGCCGCCGGGGGCGTCCGAGATCTTCAGCGCGACGTTGCCTTCGGCTTCGCGCATCAGGCGCTCGCGGATGACGCGGCTCTGGACCTTGCTGCCCTCGGTGCCGGCGAGCGGCGAATCGTTGATCGAGAAGGTCATGGCCAGGGTCGGCGGGTCGATCGGCTGGGCCTTCAGGGGCTGGCTCACTTCCAGGGCGCAGATCGTGTCGGCCACGGTGGTGACGGTCAGCCCGGCGATGGCGACGATGTCGCCGGCCGAAGCCTCTTCCACCGGCACGCGCTCGATGCCGCGGAAGGCGAGCAGCTTGGACAGGCGGCCCTGCTCCAGCAGGGTGCCATCGACGCCGAGGGCCTTCACCGCCATGTTCTGGCGCGCGACGCCCGACTGGATGCGGCCGGTCAGGATGCGGCCCAGGAAGGGATCGCTCTCCAGCGTGGTCGCCAGCATGGTGAAGGGCTGGTCGACGTTGCCGACGACCGACGGCTGCGGCACATGGGCGAGCACGAGGTCGAACAGCGGCGCCAGGGATTCGCGCGGATCGTCGATATTGGTGACGGCCCAGCCCTGCTTGCCCGAGGCATAGAGGATCGGGAAGTCGAGCTGCTCCTCGTTGGCGTCGAGCGCCGCGAAGAGATCGAAGACTTCGTTCAGCACTTCGTCGGGGCGGCTGTCCGGACGGTCGATCTTGTTGATCAGCACGATCGGGCGAAGGCCGAGGCGGAGCGCCTTGCCGGTGACGAATTTCGTCTGCGGCAGCGGGCCTTCGGCGCTATCGACCAGGACGACGACGCCGTCGACCATCGACAGGATGCGTTCGACTTCGCCGCCGAAGTCGGCGTGGCCGGGGGTGTCGACGATATTGATACGGGTGTCCTTCCAGACGACCGAGGTCGGCTTGGCCAGGATGGTGATGCCGCGTTCCTTTTCCAGGTCGTTGCTGTCCATGACCCGCTCGGCCACCTGCTGGTTGGCGCGGAACGTGCCCGACTGCCGCAGCAGCTGGTCGACGAGGGTTGTCTTGCCATGGTCGACGTGGGCGATGATGGCGATATTGCGGATCTGCATGAAACGCGCCTTCCGGGCACTGGCTTTGCGGCCCTTTCGGGGGCCTGCGGCATTGAATGGACCTGCCTGGTCTCGAACCTCGAGGCCGGGTGATCAGGCCGAATTCATCTGAAATGCCGCATCTCGGGCGGCGGCGGAGTATAGCCCGAGTTTATGGCACTGCAACACAAAGTCCCATGCAGCGCCTGCATGGCCCGCCTCTAGGCGGACGGACCTGGCGAACCGAACGTCGGGTCGCGCCGCTCGGCCGGCGGCGGCGGTGCGGGCTTGGGTTCGAGGGCGCGCTTGCCCCGGCGCAGGCTGGCGGCGAAGAGGGCGACGAAGAAGGCGGCACCCGCGATCGCCCCCCAGGTCACGGGGACCGACCAGACCGACCAGAAGGGCTCGATCCGCGCGCCCGTGGCATCGCCCGCGACATAGGTCAGGGTCACCCGCTGGCCCTGGCGATAGATGCCGGGGGCCACGCTGCGGTCGGTGAAATCGACCGCGACGCCGTCCGCGGTCTTGAACTGGATCTTGGGCGCGCCGTCCGCCTCGAGTGCCACCACCTCGCCCTGGGCGCGCGGGAAGCGGTTCAGGGTGGCGACCACCGCCTCATATTGCTGCCAAGCCAGATAAGTGAGGCCACAGGCCCCGGCCAGCAGGACGAGGCGGATCAGGAAGTGCAGGCGCGGCATTTCCTCGGGCCGGCGGCGCCGGCTGGTCATCAGGGCGAGGCCGAAGATGACGGCGAGCGCGCCGCCCCCGACCGGAATGGCGACCGGGCTCCATATCGCGATCAAGTCGCCGGACTGGATCAGGTCGGGCCGGCCGGCGGGCTGCATCAGATGGACCGGCTGGCCCACCGTATAATCGGCCGGATCGGCCGGCGGCAGGCGGAATTCGGCTGCCTTGCCGTCGTCCCCGCGGTAGGCCGCGACCGGCACGACCTCGGCGCTGCCGGGCAGGGGATCGAGGCGGGCGATCTCGGCCACCACGTCCTCGGCATTGCCGAGGCGCTTCCAGGTGGCGATGCCGTCCTGGACGCCGAGCCAGCCGAAGACGCCGCCGGCGACCAGCAGCACGAAACCCAACAGGCGGATGATCAAGACGGCGGCGCCCTTCACGAGGGCCGGCGGCGGCCCTGCCACAGCAGCAGGCCCGACCCGACGGCGATTCCGAGGCCGAATATGCCGAAGATCAGGACGAGAAACCACCGGGTGAAGAAGCCACCGTAGGAAGCGTTCTGCGGATCGGCCGGGTCGTAGTCGACCGCGACCGTCTCGCCCACGTCATAGGCCGGGGGCCGGGCGCAGACGCCGCTTCTGAGTTCGATCGGTTCGCCGGCCGTGGTGGTGAAGGCGACCACCGGGCAAAAGGCCGGCTGCGGGCCGCCTGCCGCTTCGAGCCGGATCACCGTGCCGTCGGCCCGCGCCCCGGCGGCCCGGAGCTGCTGCCGGGCGGCGTAGCCGGCGATCGCCAGGAAGGCGATGGCGAGGCCGGCCGCCAGCCAGCCGAACAGGCGGAGCAGGCGGCCGCCGCTCACAGGGTCAGGACGACATGGGCGATGTCGGGCTCGCCCGGCGTGCCCTTGATCGCGAAGCCGAGTTCGGTACAGAGCTGCAGCATGGTGCGGTTCTCGCGCAGCACTTCGCCGTAGATCTCCTTCATGCCGCGCTCCTTGCCATAGGCGATGATGCGCTCCATGAGAAGCCGGCCGAGGCCGCGGCCGATCCGGTCGGAGCGCAGCAGGACGGCATATTCGCCCTTCTCCCCGTCGGGTTCGCAGACCAGGCGGCCGGTGCCGAACCAGGGCGCCTCGCCCGGCGGGCCTTCGCCCATCAGCACGAAGGCCATTTCGCGGTCGTAGTCGATCTGGGACAGTTTGGCGGCGAAGGCGTGGCTCAGCTCCTTCATGGGCGCGAAGAAGCGGAGCCGCAGGTGGTCGGGCCGTACCTTGGCGACGCCGGCGATCAGCGGTTTTTCGTCCTCCGGCCGGATCGGGCGCAGGATGTAATGCTCGCCGTGGTCGTCCACGACTTCCTGTTCCAGCATCTTGGGATAGGGGCGGATGGCCAGGCGGCGCGAGCCGGGCTGGCTCGGTTCGGCCAGGCGGATCCTGGCGTCGAGCACGATGACGCCGCTCGGGTCGGCGACCATTGGGTTGATTTCGAGTTCGACGATCTCGGGATGGTCGATCGCCATCTGGGCGACGCGGAGCAGGCTCAGCTCGACCGCGCGCTGGTCGACCCCCGGCCGGCCCGGCTGCTCGGCCAGCAGCTTGGCGACCCGGGTGCGGGCGATCGCGTGGCGGGCCAGCGACAGGTTCAGGGGCGGCAGGGCGATCACCCGGTCGCGGATCACCTCGCTCGCGGTGCCGCCATTGCCGAACACGATGATGGGGCCGAACTGTTCGTCCTCGACCAGGCCGAGCAGCAACTCGTGGCCGTCCGGCCGGATCACCATGGGCTCGACCGTGAAGCCGTCGATCCTGGCGTGGGGGGCGCGGGCGGTGACCCGGCGCAGCATCAGCTCGGCCGCGCGGCGGACGTCGTCCGGCTCGTCGAGGCCCAGGGTGACGCCGCCCACCATCTTCTTGTCGATCGGATCGCGCGTCGAAATCTTCAGGACGATGGTGGCGCCGATCCGCTTGGCGTGTTCGGCCGCGTCATGAGGCGTTGCGGCGAAGATCGGCCGCACGGTCGGGAAGCCATAGGCGGCGAGCAGGCGCAGCGCGTCCGGTCCATGCACCCATTCGCGCCCGGCCAGGCGGTGTTCCTCGATCTCGTCGGCGACGAAACGGGCGTCGAAGGTGAAATCGGCCGGGACCGAATCCGGGGTTTCCGCCAGCAGGTCCTGGTTCCGGCGGTAGGCCGCCATATGCATGATCGCCCGCGCCGCCTGGCGCGGGGTCGAGAAGGTGGGAACGCCGGCGCCACGCAGGGCGGCGCGGGCCGCCCTGGCTTCGGTCTCGCCCATGAAGCAGGCGATCAGCCGGGGCTGGCGCCGCGTGCCGAAGCCGCGCAAGGTCGCCTCGACCGCCATCAGGGCGGAACAGACGGCGGACGGCGTATGGACCACCAGGATGCCGTCGACCCCGCGGTCGGCCGCCAGCACGGGCAGCACCTCGGCAAAGCGTTCGGGGGGCGCATCGGGCCCGACGTCGATCGGGTTGAGGTCAGACTTCATGCCCGGAATGCCGGCCAGTGCCGCGAGCGTGGCGGTCGACAGTTCGGCCAGGCGGGCGCCTCTGTCATGGATATGGTCGGCCGCCAGAAGGCCGGCGCCATAGCCGTTGGCCAAAATCGCCAAGCGGTCGCCCATGGCGGCGCCGGGCACGCCCAAAGTGCCGGCAGCATCGAATAATTCCTCGATCGCCTCGACCCGGACGCAGCCGGCACGGGCTAGCACGGCGTCGAACACGCCGTCGGTGTCGGCCAAGCGGCGGATCGCCGTGGTCGCCGGCGGCAGCGGGCCGTAGCGCCCGGCCTTCAGCACGACGACGGGCTTGGTACGGGCAGCGGCGCGGAGCGCCGACATGAACTTGCGCGGCTTGGTGATCGATTCGAGGTACATGATGATCGCGCCGGTGGTGTGGTCGAGGGCCAGCCAGTCCAGCACGTCGGCGAGGTCGACGTCGCATTTGGCGCCCAGCGAGACGGCGCGGGAAATGCCGATGCCGTTACCCGCCGCCCAGTCGATCAGCGTGTCCAGGATGCCGTTCGAATGGGTGATGAAGGCGAGCCTTCCAGGCGGCGGCAGCACGGGCGAGACCACGGCCTGGAGGCCGATCGCCGGCACTGCCAAGTTGAAGGCGCCGGGCCCGACGATGCGCAGGCCCGAGGGCGCGGCGGCGGCCAGCATGGCTTCGACCACGGAGGGGTCTTCGGGCGGGGCGCCGACCGCCAGCACCACCTTGCAGCCGCGCGCGCCGAGCTTTTCGATCAGCGCCGGCGTCCGCTCGAGGGCGCCGTTCAGGATGGCGAGATCGGGCACCTCCTCGAGCGCGGCGACGGCTTCCACCGTGTCTTCGGCGACCAGCAGCTTGCCGTGGAAGGGCGCGCGGGTGACACCATTCGCCACCGCGGCGGCCACGGGATCGTCGGTCCGCGCCGGCCCCAGCAGGGCGACCACGCGAGGGTTGAACAGGAAGTCGAGATTACGCACCGTCATGGTCATATCATCCCACGAACAGAGGGCTTCGTCCCGCTATCGATTCGGGACAAGGAGTTAGGATTCGATGAAGGCGATCGTCGCGACCAGCTTGGGTCAGGGGCCGCGCGGGCTGCAACTCCTCGAAATGGCGGCGCCCGTGGCGGGGGCGGGGGAGATCCTGATTGCCGTGCGGGCGGCGGGTGTGAATTTCGCTGACAGTCTCATGTTGGCCGGGCGCTATCAAACCCGGCAACCGCTGCCCTTTTCGCCTGGACTTGAAGTCGCAGGCGAGGTGCTGGCCTGCGGCTCCGGCGTCACCGGCTTCGTCCCCGGTGACCGGGTGCTGGCGATCCCCTCTTACGGCGGCTATGCCGAGCAGGTCGCGGTCTCGGCCGAGCGGGCCGTGAAGATCCCCGACGCCATGGATTACGTGGTCGCCGCGGGTTTTCCGGTCGCCTATGGCACTTCGCACCTCGGGCTCGACTATCGGGCGCGGCTGAAGCCGGGCGAAAAGCTCCTGGTACTCGGCGCCGCGGGCGGCGTCGGCCTGACCGCGGTCGAACTCGGCGTCCTGATGGGCGCCGAAGTGATCGCGGTCGCCAAGGGCGAGGCCAAGCTGGCGGTGGCCAAGGCCCAGGGCGCCCATCACGCGATCGATGCCGAAGTGCCCGATCTCAAGGCGGAAATCCTGGCGACGACCGGCGGCTACGGCGTCGACGTGATCTATGATCCGGTCGGCGGCGCTCTTTTCGAGGCTGGAATGAAATGCGCCGCCTTCGAGGCACGCGCCCTGATCATCGGCTTCGCCTCGGGCGACGTGCCGCAGATCGCGGCCAACCGCCTGCTGGTCAAGAATGTCGACGTGATCGGCTTCTGGTGGGGCGCCTATGCCGACAAGCGGCCCTCGGTGATGGCCGATTCCTTCCGCACCCTGATCGGCTGGTGGGAGGAGGGACGGCTCCGCCCCCATGTCTCCGATACGCGGCCGCTGGCGCTGGCGGCCGAGGCGCTCGAACTCGTGCTCGAGCGGCGCTCGACCGGCAAGGTGGTGATCACCGTCGGCGATTGAACTCGGCCGGCTGGTGCGGGATGCGGGCGGCATGGCGCGGTGCCGGCAGGCCACGCGCCGGCCAGTCCTGCTCGAAGGGAGCGATGTTGCCGACGAATTGCGCCGTCGTCGCCGCCCAGGTAAAGTCCAGGGCATAGGCCCGGCAGGCCGCCGGATCGAGCGCCAGGGCGCGGCGGCAGGCAGCGCCCAGATCCTCGTCCATGACGCCGACGCCCGGCCCCAGCACGTCCTGCGGCCCCGGCACGGGGTAGGCCGCGACCGGCAGGCCGCAGGCCAGCGCCTCCAGCATGACGAGGCCGAAAGTATCGGTCTTGCTCGGAAAGACGAAGACGTCGCCGGCCCGGAAATGCGCCACCAGGTCGTCACCGTGGCGGGCACCGGCGAAATGGACGCCCGGATAGGCCGCCTTCAGGCGCGCCATCTCCGGCCCGTCGCCGACCACCAGCTTGGAACCCGGCAGGTCCAGGGCCAGAAAGGCGTCGATATTCTTCTCGACCGCGAGGCGGCCGACATAGGTGAAGATCGGCCGCGGCAGGTCGGGCAGCAGGTCTTTCGGCCCCGGCGTGAAACGCTCCAGGTCCACCCCGCGCGACCAGGCGCGCAGATTGCCGAAGCCGCGCGCGGCGAGTTCACCGTGCAGCGTCCGCGTCGCTACCATGAGCGCGCGTGAGGGCCGGTGGAAGCGGCGCACGATCGCATAGGTGATCGGCAGCGGCACGCCGAAGCGGGCCTTCACATATTCGGGAAAGCGGGTGTGATAGGCCGTGGTGAAGGGCAGGCCGCGCTTCAGGCAGTAACGCCTGGCAGCCCAGCCGAGCGGCCCTTCGGTGGCGATGTGGATGGCGTCGGGCGCGAAATGCTCGATCATGCGGGCGAGCCGGCGGCGCGGCACCAGCGCCAGGCGGATCTCGCCATAGCCCGGCATGGGGATGCTGCGAAACAGGTCGGGCGAGATGACACCGACCGTGTGGCCGGCCGCCGCCGCCTCGCGCGCCACGGTGTCGAGCGTGCGCACCACGCCGTTCACCTGAGGGTGCCAGGCGTCGGTGACGATCAGCAGGCGCAGCGGCGGCACCATGGGCGCGGGGGTCTCCCGGGCGAGGGCGAGCGCGCTCATTCGACCGCGACGAGGCCGGTCTGACGGGCACGCCGGCCGCTCTGCCGGGTTTCGTATTCCGGCGCCCAGTGCAGGATTTCCAGCCGTCCGTCCAGATGCTCGACCAGGGCGGTGCAGCTCTCCACCCAGTCGCCGTCGTTGCAATAGGTGGTGCCGTCGATGTCGCGGATCTCGGCGTGGTGGATGTGGCCGCAGATCACACCGTCGACATGGTGGCGCCGGGCTTCCTCGGCGACGGCCTCCTCGAAACGCGAGATGTAATCGACCGCGTTCTTGACCTTGTGCTTGAGATAGGCCGAGAGGGACCAGTAGGAGTAACCGAGGCGGCGGCGCAGGCGGTTGAACCAGGTGTTCAGCGTGAGCGCCACGTTGTAGGCCCAGTCGCCCAGGTGGGCCAGCCACTTGGCGTATTTCACGATGCCGTCGAAGGCGTCGCCGTGCAGGACCAGGAAACGGCGTCCGTCGGCCGTGGTGTGGATCGCCTCCATGAGCACGGCGACACCGCCGAAGTGCAGACCGACATAGTCGCGCGCCGCTTCGTCGTGGTTGCCGGGGACGTAGAAGACGCGAGTGCCCTTGCGGGCCTTGCGCAGCACTTTCTGGACGACGTCGTTATGGCTCTGCGCCCAATACCAGGAACGCTTCAGGCGCCAGCCGTCGATGATGTCGCCGACCAGATAGAGCTGGTCCGATTCCGTGTGCTTCAGGAAATCCAGCAGAATGTCGGCCTGGCAGCCGCGGGTGCCCAGGTGGATGTCGGACAGGAAGATGGTGCGGAAGCGGCGCTTGTCCTTGGCGTTGTCGTCACCGTCGCCGTCGCGCGGCTCGAGGGCGGTCAGGGCGCCGGTCCCCAGGGCGTTTTCCAGCGCCCCCTCCTCGGTCAGAGAGCGTCGGGCCAATGCAGGCGGCATCCGAATGGGCAAGGTGTCACCCTCCCGTCACAAAAGGGTAAGTACTGATTTGTCTCCGGCATCAATTACCACAATATTGTGGCGCCACACCCCGAGACGTTCCGAAATGTTGATGGTGTTGCTGCGAGCGCGCATAAATGACGCATCGATGAATTTGGTTACATTGTCGTGACTATTCGACGGGGGGCTGGCGGGCCGAAAGGGCCGCGCGAAGCCCTCGCACGCGCCCGCGAGCGGCTTCCGGTATTGCCGAGTCGAATCGTCCGGCGCGCGCGGCGGGGTGCCCGGGGCGGGGCGAGAATCGGGTGCGTTGCGGCCGGCGTAGTAACCCGATGCCACACCGGGGCGATAAGTTTCGACCCTTTGCTCAAATTTGAAATTTTGTTGTCGCTCAAGGGCTTCGGCGCCCTACGGACAATTTTTTCAAGATCGGGGCTTGGCAATCCCGCGCTGCAATGTCATATTGTGCACCGCGGCATCAGCTTGCTGGTGTCGCTGCCCTTCCTGGGCGTTTCCTCCCTAAACTTGGGCCGCGTTTCGACGCGGCCCCTTTTTTTTGCCGTTACGGTGGCGGGGAGAGAAAGGGGAGTCAGAGGGCGAGCTGCATCAGCACGCTGTCGAGCCAGCGCCCCTTCTTCAGGCCGACGTTCTCGAGCACGCCGCGGTCGGCGAAGCCCATGGCCCGGTGCAGGCCGATCGAGGCGACATTGCCGCTGTCGCCGATCACCGCGACGATCTGGCGGAAGCCCTTGGCCCGGGCCTCCTCGATCAGGCGGCCGAGCAGCGCCCGGCCGATGCCGCGCCCGGTCGCCGCCGGATCGACATAGACCGAATCCTCCAGCGTGAAACGATAGGCCGAGCGCGGCCGATAGGGTCCCGCATAGGCATAGCCGAGCACGGCGCCGCCGTCCTCCGCCACCAGATAGGGGAAGCCGCCGCCGGTCAGAACCTCGAATCGGCGAGTCATCTCGGCCAGGTCCGGCGCCACTTCCTCGAAGGAGGCGAAGCCGGTTTCGACATGATGGGCATAGATCCGTTGGACGGAGTCGAGGTCGCCCGCCCGGGCGGGGCGCACGGTGAAGGTCATGATGGCGCGGTCAGGAGGTCGGTTTCAGGGCATGGTCGGGGATGGCGGCGAGGGCCGAGACCAGGCGGTCGAGATCGCCCTGGAGGCGGTCGAAGCCCTGGTTCGGTTCGAGCCGCGTCTCGTTCATGTAGAGCGCGCGGTTGAGCTCGATCTGCAGGGCGTGGCGGCCGCGCCGGGGCCGGCCGTAATGGTGGGTGATATAGCCGCCTGCATAGGGGTCGTTCCGCGTCACCCGGTAGCCCAGGCCGCGCAGCAGGCTCTCTGCCGTTTCGATCACCAGGGGCACGCAGCTCATGCCGAAACGGTCGCCCAGCACGATGTCCGGCCGGCCCTGGCCGGCGTCGCGCTCGCCCGGGCCGCCGGTCGAAGGCATGGAATGGCAATCGAGCAGCAGGGCGACGCCGTGACGCCGCTCGGCCGTGGCCAGGGCGTCCGCCAGGGCGGCGTGATAGGGCCGGTAACAGGCGACGATTCGCGACTCCGCCTCGGCGAAGGAGAGTTTTTCGCGGTAGATCTCGGCGCCGTCGGCGACCACCCGGGCGATGGTGCCGAGCCCGCCCAGCACCCGGAGCGAGCGGGTATTGGCGAAGGCGGGCAGCACGTCGGCGAACATCGTGGGGTCGAGTTCATAGGGCTCGCGGTTGGGATCGACATAGGCGCGGGGGAAGAGGGCGCGCACCAGGGTCGCCCCGCGGCCCGGCGCACCGCCGAACAGGCGGTCGACGAAACAATCCTCCGAGCGGCGCAAGCTGGTCGGATCGAGGCGCGACTGGCGCAGGAAATCGGCCGGATAGATCGCCCCCGAATGGGGCGAGGAGAGCACCAGCGGCCGCTCCGCCACACCCGTCGGCGGCCGTGTCACCGCGACCGCACCGTCGCCCGTGTCGGCAAGCTGCGGAGATTCGGCGGCGAGAGTGGCGATCGACAAGGGTGGCGGCCTCGAAGCGAAGGTTGATCACCTTAGAATGTGACGATTGCGCCGCCACGTGAAGGCCCGTCCTGCCGATCAGGCCCGGCTTTTCGCGATCACCGGCCCGGATGGCGGTTCGATGAAGGAAAGGGGTTGCCAGCCGCCGCCCAATCTTCTATATCCCCCGTCCTCGGTCGGCGGATGAACCCACCCCCCGGCCCCGGCATGGCCCGGACGCGTAGCTCAGTGGGAGAGCACTACGTTGACATCGTAGGGGTCGCTGGTTCAATCCCAGCCGCGTCCACCATCCTCCCCCCTTCAGTCCCCGGTCTTTTGCCCTTCTGCCGCAGCTTTGTCGCCGTGGCGTGGTGCCGTCGCGTCCGGCCTGCCGGGACCATTGATTCCGTCAATGCCGGCGATTGACGTTACGGCGGTTCCCCCGCAGGGGCCGTGCCCCGATGCTGGCGACGCAATCGTCAGCGGGAGTGCGGCATGGCTTATTCCTTCGCAGGGCAGAGCGTGGTGGTCACCGGGGCCAGCCGGGGCATCGGGCGGGGCATCGCCGAAGCCTTCGCCGCCGCCGGGGCGGATCTGACCATCCTGGCCGACGATCCGGCGACGCCCGCGGCGGCGGCGGAGATCGGGCCGGCGGTCAGGGGCTTTGCCTGCGACATCACCGACGGCGCCGCGGTCGCCCGCGTCTTCGAGGCGCTGCCACGGGTCGACGTGCTGATCAACAATGCCGGGCTCGAACTCTTCACGCCCGTCGCCGATCCGGACCCGGCCGTGGAGGCGCGCTTTCGCCGCATCGTCGAGATCAATGTGATCGGCACCTATCTGGTCACCCGCGCGGCGCTGGGGAAGATGCCGGACGGCGGGCGCATCGTGCTCACCGCCTCGATCTGGGGCAAGACCGGGGCGGCCGGCTTTTCCGCCTATTGCGCCTCGAAACACGCCAATATCGGCTTCATGCGGGCGCTCGCGCTCGAACTGGCACCGCGCCGGATCGCGGTCAATGCGGTCTGCCCCGGCTGGGTCAAGACCGAAGCCTCGATGCGCTCGGTCCGGGCCGAGGCGGCCCATCTCGGCATCGAGCCCGAGGCCCATATCGACGCCATCCTGAAGCGCCAGGCCTTCGGCGGGCTGATGGAGCCCGCCGATGTCGCCGACGCCTATCTCTTCCTGGCAGCCCCCGAGACCGCCCGCAACATCACCGGCCAGACCCTGCATGTCGACCGCGGCGAAGTGATGGACTGATCAGAAGCCCAGCGCCATGCCGTCCTTCCGCTGGTCGGAGCCGCCGAGCAGCAGGCCGCGCTCGCGGTCGATCCAGATCGCCTGGGCGCCGCCGATCGGCTGGTCCGCCCCCAGCAGATGGTGGCCCTTGGCGGCGAGCCGGCCGAGGGTGGCGGGATCGATCGTCGGCTCGACCTCCAAGACGCCGCCGTAGGCAAAGGCGCGCGGCACGTCGATCGCCGCCTGGATGTCGAGCCCGCGGTCGAGGATGCCGGAGAGCAGGGCGGCATGGCCGGCCGCCTGATATTGCCCGCCCATCACGCCGAAGGGCATGACCACCCGGCCGTCCTTCCGCAGCATGCCGGGGATGATCGTGTGCATCGGCCGCTTGCGCGGGCCGATCGCATTGGGATGGCCCTCGACCACGCGGAAGGAGGAACCACGGCTGTGCAGCAATATGCCGGTCGCGGGGTCGAGCCTGGTCGAGCCGAAGCCGTGGAAGATCGAATTGATCAGGGAGATCGCATTGCCGTCGCGGTCGACCGCGCAGATGTAGACCGTGTCGGGATGGCTGAAGTCGCTGGCCAGCGCCGGCGGTCCCGCCCGTTCGGGATCGATCCGGCGGCGCAGCTCTTCCGCCACCCGGGGCGAGAGCAGGGCGTCCGGCGGATAGGGCAGGGCGGCGGGATCGCCCAGCAGGGCGTCGCGGTGGTGATAGGCAAGCTTGCCCGCCTCGGCCTGGAGGTGCAGGCGCTCGGCGAAGGCAAGCTCCGGCCCGAGGTCGAAGCCCGCCAGCATGTTCAGGATCATCAGCGCGGCGACGCCCTGGCCGTTGGGCGGGCATTCCATCACCTCAAAGCCGCGATAATCGGTCGAGATCGGGGCGACGTAATCGGCGCCGTCGGTCATCGCCGCGAAATCCTCGAGCGTGTGCAGCCCGCCGAGGGAACGAAGATAGCCGACCAGGGAGGCCGCGACCTCGCCCTGATAGAAGGCTTCCGCTCCCCGTGCCGCGATGGCGCGCAGATGGCCCGCCAGCTTCGGCTGGGCATGGCGGGCACCGGCGGCGGGGGCGGGCAGGAAGGTGGCGGCGGCTCCGGCATCGCCCGCCACCAGCTCGACCTCCATCGCCCAGTCGTAGGCGACGCGGGGCGTTACCGGATAGCCGTGCTCGGCATAGTCGGCGGCGCGGCGGAACAGGCGGTCGAGCGGCAGGCGGCCGTGGTCGCGGTGCAATCGGCACCAGGCGGCGATGCCGCCCGGCACGGTGACCGCATGGGGGCTGGTCTGGCCGATCTCGCTCACGCCGAGCGAGAGCAGGCGCTCCACCGTCGCCGCGGCCGGCGCCCGGCCCGAGCCGTTGAGGGCGATCACCTCGCCGCCCGCGGGGGCATAAAGGGCGAAGCAATCGCCGCCGAGCCCGGTCATCAGCGGGTCGACCACGCCTTGCACGGCGACCGCGGCCAGCGCCGCATCGACCGCATTGCCGCCCGCCGCCAGCACCTCCACCCCCGCCGCGGTCGACAGCGGGTGGGAAGTGGCGATCATCGCCTCCGTCCCATAGGAGGGCGCCCGGCCCGGCTGGTAGAAATCTCTCATGTCCGCTCTCCCGTCTCGGCCCGACAGGCAAGCGCCCAGCAAGCCGCGCGTCAATGGCCGGCGGTTGACCCCGGTGCTATCGACCCCGAAACTGGGGCGGCGAAGGGATGATGTCGATGCAGCATGCGATGCCCGCCCACCACGGCCGCTACCGCTATTCCGCCCTGCCGGCCCGGCCGCTCTACGATTGGCCGGGGGGACGGCGGCTCGCCTGCTATATCGCCTTGAACCTCGAACATTTCGCCTTCGGCGGCGGGCTGGGGGCCGAGCTGGCACCGGGCGGGCCGCAGCCGGACGTGCTGAACTACGCCTGGCGCGACTATGGCAACCGGGTCGGCGTCTGGCGCCTGCTCGAGCTCTTCGACGATCTCGGCCTGCCGGCGGCGGCGCTGATCAATTCGGCGATCTACGGCCATTGCCCCGAGGTGGCCGACGCCTGCCGTGCCCGGGGTTACGAAGTGGTCGGCCACGGGCGCAGCAATGCCGAACGCCAGGGCGTATTGCCGGAAGACCAGGAACGCCACCTGATCCACGAGTCGACGGCGATGATCGCGGCGCGCGAAGGGGCGGCCCCGGCCGGCTGGCTCGGCCCCTGGATTTCGGAGAGCCGGGTGACGCCGGACCTCCTGGCCGAGGCCGGCTACCGCTACCTGCTCGACTGGTGCATGGACGAACAGCCGGTCTGGCTGACGACCCGGGGCGGCGGGCGCATCCTCTCCGTTCCCTATCCGCAGGAAGTGAACGACATCCCGGCCGTGGTCGGGCGGAAGGAGACGGCGGAAGGCTTCGCCGCCCTGATCACCGAGACGGCGGAAGAGCTGCTGGAGCAATCGGCGCGGGCGCCCCTGGTCATGGGTATCGCCCTGCATCCCTATATCGTCGGCCAGCCGCATCGGCTGCGCGCGCTGCGCCGGGCGCTCACCCATGTGAAGGCGCTGGGCGACGGGATCTGGTGGACCACGCCGGGCGCCATCGCCGCCCACGCGGCGGAATGGGCGCCCTGAGGCTCAGAAACTGGCGACCGCCCGGGTCCAGGTGCGGCCGGGCATCACCGAAATATCGGCCGGCAGGGCCGACATGCCGGCGGTGACGGCATAGCCGATGCCGATCACCTCGGGCGACCAAGCGCCGGTGATCGCGGGCGGCATGCCGAGGGAGACGGGCGGCGCATTCAGGATCAACTGGCCGGCGACGGTGATCACGTCGATGCCGATCTCGACCGAGATGGTGATGCAGTCGCCCGCCAGCATCGAAGGCGCCGGCCCGAACAGGAAGGCGAAATTGCCGCCCGCACCAACCCCGATGTTGGACACCACGCCGACAGACAGGCTGCCATAGAGGCCGACCTCGCCGCCCGCCGCCTTCCGCCAGAAATAGATCCCGGCACCGGCGCCATAGGCGACGCCGGCACCCGCCCCGGCGGTGACACCGTAGGCCATCGTGTAATCCGGCGCCGGCACGCGGATGCGCACGCCCGGAATGATGCCGGAAACCGTCAGGCTGCCCGGCGGCGACGAGGCCGCGGCGGCCGCCCCCGAGAGCAGCCCGCCGATCGAGGAGACGCCGCCGAGGGCCGAAAGCGCGCCCCGGACCAGGGTCTCCTCGCCGAAGCCCGGTGCCTTGTAGCGCCGCGGCGTCACCCGCCGCGCCGAGGAAAGGTCGAGGCCGGTGAAATTGCGGAAGGTGATGCGGGTCTGGCCGGGCATGAGGGCATCCGTCGGGTTCGGTTCGTGACGGTGATCCTGCGCCGATCTCCGGTCAAGTCGGTGCCGGCCGTCACAGAAAGGGCGCAGATTCCAGCCTTGCCAGTGCTCGCCCGGTTTGTTAAATGAACGTTTAAAGCAGAACCGCGACAAGCGGAGGAGAGGAAGCGATGGCACAGGAAGTCTGGATCGTCGACGCGGCCAGGACGCCGCGGGGCATCGGCAAGGTCGGCAAGGGCGGATTGTCGGAAGTCCATCCCCAGCGCCTGCTCTCGACCGTGCTGAAGGCATTGGCGACACGTAACCAGATCGATACCGCCGATGTCGACGACGTGATCGCCGGCTGCGGCAGCCAATGGGGCAAGCAGGGCTTCTGCATCGCGCGCATGGCGGCGCTCGACGCCGGCTTCGACGACGCTGCGCCGGGCATGTCGCTCGACCGTTTCTGCGGTTCGGGCCTGACCGCGGTCAACCTCGGCGCCATGGGCATCATGTCGGGGATGCAGAAGCTGGTCTTCGCCGGCGGCGTCGAATCCATGTCCCATGGCTCCAGCCTGGGCGGCGGCTCGCGCTTCATGGATTCGGGCAATCTACACCTCCGCGAGATCCATCCCCAGCCGCATCAGGGCGTCTGCGCCGATGTCGTCGCGACGATCGAGGGCATCACGCGGGACGACACCGACCGCCTGGCCCTGGAGAGCCAGCGCCGCGCCGACCAGGCGATCAGGAACGGCTATTTCGCCAAGAGCCTGGTGCCCGTCCATCACGACGACGGCCGTCTCGCCCTCGACCACGACGAATTCCCCAGGCCGCAGACCACGCTCGACGGCCTGGCCCAGTTGAAGCCCGCCTTCGCGGCCCTCTACGACTTCCCGCTCGACGAGGACGGCACGAGTTACAGGGCCCTGGTCGAGAAGCGCTTCCCGGACCTGAAGATCGAGCATATCCACCACGCCGGCAATTCGTCGGGCGTGGTCGACGGGGCCGGCGCCGTGGTGCTGGCCTCGCCCGACTACGCCAGGGCGCATGGGCTGAGGCCCCGGGCACGGATCGTCGCCATGGCCAATGCCGGGGACAGCCCGGAACTCATGCTGAACGCACCCGTGCCGGCGACCAAGAAGGCGCTGGCCCTGGCCGGCATGACCATGAAGGACGTCGACCTCGTCGAGATCAACGAAGCCTTCGCCGTGGTGCCGCTCAAATTCATGCGCGACCTCGACGTCGATCCGGCGATCGTCAATGTGAACGGCGGGGCCATGGCGCTCGGCCATCCGATCGGGGCGACCGGCGCCATCATCCTCGGCACCCTGCTCGACGAGATGGAACGGCGGGATCTCTCGGTCGGTCTCGCCACGCTTTGCGCCGCGGGCGGCATGGCGCCCGCCACCATCATCGAACGCATGTAATCAGAAACGTCCTTGCCCGGGCGGTGCATGCGCGGAAGATCGCCGCACGGGCAGGCAGGCGGGCGGATCCGGCTCCTCCCGGGTCCGCCCGACCGACAGGAAACGACAGGAAGGCCATCATGAAACTGGATTCTTCGATCGCCGCCGTGGTCACCGGCGGCGCCTCCGGCCTCGGCGAGGCGACGGCGCGGGCACTGGCGGCGCAGGGCGTGAAGGTCGCCCTGTTCGACCTGAACGAGGCCAAGGGCGAGCAGGTCGCGGCCGAGATCGGCGGCGTCTTCTGCAAGGTGAATGTGACCTCGGACGCCGATGTCGACGCCGGCTTCGCCAAGGCCCGCGCCGCCCACGGCCAGGAACGCATCCTGGTCAATTGCGCCGGCACCGGCAATGCGATCAAGACCGCCAGCCGCGACAAGGCGACAGGCGAGGTGAAGCATTTCCCGCTCGACAGTTTCAACATGATCATCCAGATCAACCTGGTCGGCACTTTCCGCTGCATCGCCAAATCGGCGGCGGGGATGCTGACCCTGCCCCCGCTCGAAGACGGCGACCGCGGCGCCATCGTCAATACCGCCTCGGTCGCGGCCGAGGACGGCCAGATGGGCCAGGCCGCCTATTCGGCCTCCAAGGGTGGCGTGGTCGGCATGACCCTGCCGATCGCCCGCGACCTGATGGGCGAGGGGATCCGCGTCAACACCATCCTGCCCGGTATCTTCGACACGCCGCTGCTCCAGGGTGCGCCGGAGAACGTGAAGGCGGCGCTGGCGGCTTCCGTGCCCTTCCCGAAGCGGCTCGGCAACCCGGCGGAATATGCCCAGCTCGCGCTCACCATGATCACCTGCGGTTACTTCAACGGCGAGGATGTGCGCCTCGACGGCGCCATCCGCATGGCTCCGCGCTGAGTCTCCACCTCGGCTTGCGGCCCGCGGGGGATGATCGTATCTGTTAGTCGACCGACCCCCGCGGGAATCCCTCTTGGTGCGTGAATCACAGACCAGACGACCCCACCCGGCGCCGCGTTCCGAGACCGCGGACCAATTGCTCGCTGCGGCGGCCGCGCTGATGACCGAGCGGAACACGATCGACGTGCCGGTGGCCGATGTCGCCGCCCGCGCCGGCCTGAACGCCGCGCTGGTGAACTATTACTTCCGGACCAAGACGGGGCTGCATATCGCGCTCGTCAGGCGCGACGCCGAAGTGGCGGTCGCGGAGATGAACCGCCTGCTGGCGACCGGGCTTCCCCCGGCCGAGAAGATGCGCCGCCACCTGACCGGCATCATCCGCACCTTCCAGCGCTGCCCCTATCTCTACCGCCTGATGCGGGCCTTGCTGCGCGATGCCGATTCCAAGGCGGCGCGCGAGATCGTCGAATTCTTTTCGAAGCCGGTGATCGAGACGCAGAAGGCGATCCTGCAGGAAGGGATCGCCAGCGGCGCCTTCCGCCCGGTCGATCCCATGATGTTTCATCTCTGCGCCATCGGCGCCTGCGACCAGCTCTTCGCCGAACAGAGCACGCTGCGCTGGAGCTTCGGGGTCGCCGCGATCGACGACGATCTCGCCCGCAGTTACGGCGAATTCGTCGTCGACCTCCTGATGAAGGGCTTCCTGGCCCGCGCCTAGCCGCGGGCGCCGACCAGGGCGAAGGCGCCGCCCTGTGGGTCCAGGCATTGGATGATCCAGGCCCCGCCGGGCACTTCGGTCGGGCCGTGCAGCACGCTGCCGCCGCCCGCCGTCACCTTGCCCATCGCGACGTCGATGCTCTTCACGCAGAAATAGAACAGCCAGAAGGGATGCGGCACTTGCGGCATCTTGGTCATGATGCCGCCGATCGCATCGCCCGAGCCGGGGGTGAAGAGCTGGTAGACGCCCATCGGCCCCATATCCATCGCTTCCCCCTTGGCCCAGCCGAATTGGCCGGCATAGAAATCGAAGGCGGAAGGCCCGTCGCCCGCGCTCAGTTCGTGCCAGCCGGTGACGCCGGGCGTCCCCATGGGCGGCGGCGGCGCGCCCGGTCCGGGCGAAGTCGCCTTGAACAGGCAGAACACGGCGCCCTGAGGATCGGCCGCCACGGCGAAGCGCCCGACGTTCGGGATATCGTCCGGCCCCTTGTGGATCGAACCGCCCGCGGCGGCGACCGAGGCGGCCGCGGCATCGACGTCATCCGCCCAGATATAGCCGATCCAGCCGGGCGTGCCGCCGGCCGCGCAGACTTCGGGCGGCAGGGTCATGGCACCGCCGACCGGCGCGTCGCCCGCGTGGAGGATGTGATAGGTCATGCCCGCCTGGCCGGAATCCGTGATCTTCCAGCCGACCACGTCGCTATAGAAGGCTTCCGCCGCCGCAAGGTCGGTGGTCATCAACTCGTACCAGACGAATTTCCCGTGCAGATCGCTCATGGACGCCTCCCCGTCGTTGACTAAATAAGTTGGTATCAACATAATTGGTCCATGTCAAAGCCCGAGAAGCTACCTTTCGATGACACGATCCGGGTGCGGGACTGCTGCCTGTGCCTGCATGTGCAGCGCGCCGCCCGCCGCCTGGCCCGTCATTTCGACGAGGCACTGCGCCCGCTCGGCCTGACCAACGGGCAGTTTTCCCTGCTCATGTCATTGAACCGGCCGGCGCCGCCGGCCATGGGCTCGGTCGCCGAGCTCCTGGCGATGGACCGCACGACGCTGACGGCGGCGCTGAAGCCCCTGGTGCGCCGGGGCCTGGTCGAGGTGACGCCCGACCCGGCCGATCGGCGCAGCCGCCGCCTGGCGCTGACCGCCGCGGGTCACGCCGTGCTGATCGCCGCCCTGCCGGTCTGGCAGGCCGCGCATGACGGGATCGAGGCCGCACTCGGTGCCGGTGTGCCGGACGCACTGCGCGCCGGCCTGGCGCGCTTAGCCTAGAGCCGATTGCCGATTTGTTGAATCGGCAATCGGCTTGGATGTCTTTGAATTGCGCGGTTTCTTGCGGCAAACCGGTTTCCACTTTGCCGGAAACCGCGCTAGCGCCGCCGCGGCTGGGGCAGCACGTCGGGCAGGAAGCTGCCGGCGTGTTCGACCAGGAAATCGATCAAGGCCCGGCAGGCCGGCACCGGCCGCCGCTGGCCGAGATGCACCACGTGCCATTGCCGGACCACGGGCAGGCCCTTCACGTCGAGCGCGACCAGACGCCCGTCGGCCAGCTCGGCGCCGACCGTGTGGCCCGAGATGAAGGAAATGCCGAGGCAGGCGATCACCGCCTGTTTGATCGTCTCGTTGCTGTCGATCTGCATGCCGATCGGCGGTGCGACATGGGTGCGGGCGAAGAAGCGTTCCATCAGGTTGCGGGTGCCGCTGCCCGGTTCGCGCACCAGGAAGGTCTCTTCCGCCAGCAGGCGGGGCGGGATGTCGCGCTGGCCGGCCAGGCGATGGTCGGGCGGCGCCACGATCAGATGGGGATGGTCGCCGATCACCGAGGCTTCGACATCGAGCTCGACCGGCGGCCGGCCCATGATGGCGACGTCGATCTCGTAATGTTCGAGCCCGCGCAGGATTTCCGCCCTATTGCCGACCGTGAGCTTCAAGGCGATGCCGGGATGCAGCCGGCGAAAGCCGGCCAGCGCCTGGGGGGCGAAATATTTGGCGGTCGAGACGACGCCGATCGAAACCGTGCCCTTGTCGCCGCCGGCGAGGCTGGAGAGCACGGCGACGGCATCGTTCAGCGCCGCCTCGATCCGCTCGACCGCGCTCAGCACTTCGTGGCCGGCGTCGGTCACCACCGTCTCGCCGCCGTGGCGTTCGAGGAGCGGCATGGCCGCCAGGTCCTGCAACTGCTGGAGTTGCATGGTGACGGCGGGCGGAGTCACGTGCAGGGCCTGGGCGGCCTTGGTGACCGAGCCCGTCTTCACCACCGCCTGGAAGGCGCGGAGCTGGCGCAGCGTGGCTTGGCGGAGGTCCATGATACTTCAGGAAAATTGAAGATGGACCGCCAAGTTATAAGAAAATTTGCGGTTCCTCAAGCCTCGTCCCGGGGCGGCGGGTGGTGATGCTCCTGCGGCCCGGCGTGGACATGGATATGGTCGTGGGTGTGGCGGTGGTGATGGAAGAAGCCTTCCTGCAACTTACCGCCCTCCAGCACCAGGGCCCTGGTCGCCAGGCGCTGCAAAAAGCCCCGGTCGTGGGAGACCACGATCATCGCCGTCGGCAGGCCGGCCAGGACCTCGAGCAGGCGGGTATAATGGGCATCGTCCAACGCATTGGTCGGCTCGTCCAGCAGCAACACCTCGGGTTCCATGGCGAGCACGGCGGCGAGCGTCACCATGCGCTTCTCGCCGCCCGACAGGCGGTGGGTGACCCGCTCCGCCAGGTGGCCGAGCTTCAGGCGGGCGAGCACGGCGCGGGCCGCCTCGGCCGCCGCCTGCTCGCCGAACCCGAGGTTGAGCGGGCCGAAGGCGACGTCGTCGATCACGGTCGGGCAGAACAGCTGGTCGTCCGGGTCCTGGAACAGATAGCCGGCCTTGGCGCGCACGGCGTGGAAATCCTTCTCCTGCCGGCGCGCTGCACCGAAGGCGGTGACGGTGCCCGAATCCGGCTTTTCGAGGCCGATCAGGGTGCGCATCAGCGTGGTCTTGCCGGCGCCGTTGGCCCCGGCCAGGGCGATCCGCTCGCCCGCCTTCAAGGAGAGCGAGACGCCGTCCAGCACGCGGCGCCCGCCGCGGGTGACGGTGACGTCGGCAAGGGCCAGGAGCTCGGTCACGGCAGTCGGTCCAGCAGCAGGAGGGCGCCGAGGGGCAGGGCCAGGGCAAGGGCGAAGGCGCCGTCGCCCCGGTGGGCGGCATGGATGCCGATCGCCGGCAGGCGGCCGGAGAAGCCGCGGCAGCGCATCGCCTCCTCGACCCGCTCGGCCCGTTCGAGCGAGCGCACCAGCATCATGCCGGCCAGATTGCCGAAGCTCCGCCAGGTGTGGCGGTTGGAACGGGCGGTGAAGGCGCGCGCCCGCATCGCCTCGCGCAGGCGTTTCATCTCCTCCCGGAAGATCGCGACATAGCGGGTGGCGAAGAGGAAGAGCTGGACGAGGCGGAGCGGCACGCCCAGCGCCCGCAGCGCATGGCCGAGGCGGACCGGCTCCAGCGTACCGAGCAGGGCGGCGACCGCCAGCATGGCGGCATTGACCTTGAGCGCGATCAGCAGGGCCCGGTCCAACCCCTCGGCACTGGCGGCGAGCGGACCCAGTTCGAACAGCGCCCGCCCCGGCATGGTGAAGGGCAGCATGATCAGGAGCAGGGCCATGAAGCCCTCGACATGCAGCAAACGGTGGCGCAGCGCGCCGAACGGCAGCCGTGCCACGACGGCGAGCAGGACGCAGAGGGCCAGCGCGCCCGCCGCTCCGGCCAAGCCGTGCAGCGCGATCACTGCGGCCAGGATCGCCAGCGTAGCGAGCAGGCGCGTGCGCGGGTCGAGCCGGCCGATCGCGCCGGTCTCGGTCAGGGCGGCGGCCGCGACGTCAGCCATCGCGCGACTTCCGCCGTGCCGCGGCCCAGAGGCCGATGCCGGCGAGGCCGACGATCATGCCGATGCCGCCCATTACGTCGTTGAAACGAATGCGACCCTCGGCCTCCGCATAGGCTTCCAGGAGCGGGCGGATCTGGCGCTCGACCGCCTTGTCGACCGCGCGCTCGATCGCCGCCGTGTCGGCCGGGGCGGCCGGCGCCGGGGTCGGAGCGCTGGCAGGGGCCGGCGCCGCGACGCCGCCCAGGCGATCGGCACCGATGGTGGCTTCGGCCATGTGGCCGTCGCGGGCATCGACGGTCAGGCGGTAGTCGTCGGGCTTGGGCGGGGTCCAGGCGAAGCCGCCCTGGGCGTCGGTCGCGGTGCGGAAGATTTCCTGCCCGGCGGCGTCATGCACGATCAGCTCGGCACCTTCCGGCCGACCGCCGCCGATGAAGAAGGCGTAACCGGTGATGGCGCCCTCCTCCACCGTGGCGAAGAGTTTCAGGCGATGGGCCGCGGCCGGTGCCGTGAAGGCGAGCAGGCAGGCGAACGCCAGCAGCAGGCGGGCGATCATGGCGCCACCCCCGCCAGGGCATCCGGCTTCACCCGCTTCAGGAAGGAAACGGCGAAACCGGTGATCAGCGCTTCGCCCGCCATCAGGGGCAGATAGGTGACCAGCAGGATGCGCGCCGACGGCACATAGTCGGACGACGACAGGGCCAGGGCGAGTGCGACCAGGAGGCCGGTCCCCGCCACAGAAAGGGCGGCGCAGATGCCGGCCAGCAGTCCGGCCCGCCCGGCCTCCGCCCGCAGCACGGCGGGGGCGAAGAGGGCGCCGAAGAGGATCCCCGGCAAGGCGATGTTCGCCGTATTGACGCCGAGGGTGGTGAGCCCGCCGAAGCCGAACAGCACCGCCTGAAGGAGGAGGCCGACCAGCACGGCGGGCGCCGCCAGGCGGCCGATCATCAGCCCCATGAGGCCGGAGAGCAGCAGATGCACGCTGGACGGCCCGACCGGCACCGCGACCAGGGAGGTCACGAAGAAGGCGGCCGAGAGGATCGCTGCCCGCGGGATCGTGCGTTCGTCCAGCCGGCGGAGCGAGACGGCGACCAGCCCGCCCGCGACGACGAAGCCACCGGCCAGCACGGGCACGGAGAGCACGCCGTCCGGGATATGCGCCATGTTACTTGGTCCCCATGTCGGTCGCCTTCACCCAGATCAGGCCGCCGGTCTCGACCGGTACGTCCTTGCCGTCGGGCGCCTTCATCGGCGCGTCGCCTTCCAGCAGGGCAGCGAAACCCCACCAGCCGGCGCGCGGCATGGCATAGGCGAAGGTGCCGCTGGCATCGGCCTTGATCACCTGGGTGATGAAGGCTTCGTTGGGCGGCGTCACCGAACCGTCGTTCACCCATTCGACCTCGATCTCGGCGAAGGGCACGGGCTTGCCGTCCTTCAGCACGATCCCGCGGAACAGGTTGCCGGTCCAGAGCCCGGTCGGCCGGGTCAGGGCCTGGATCTCGACCGGCAGGCCGGCCAGCGCGTCCCAGCCCTCGCCCGAGGCATAGGAGTCGGCCACCACCTTGGCGTAATGGACGATATATTTGCCTTCCGCCGGCTCCCAATAGGGCTTCGGCTCGACGAAGAAGACGGCGGCGCCGGGCTCCCTCAGTTCGGCCGTGGCGGTCCAGGCCGATTTGCCGTCGATTGGGTGTTCGGCCAGGCTCGGCGCGAGGTCGACGGTCTTGCCGCCGTAGACCATGCCGAGGCGGGCCGGCCGCGCCATCTCCATGGTCGGGCCGCGGTCCATCGGATGGGTGAAGGAGAGGGAGAGCGTCACCTTGCCGCCCTCGGGCAGCACGTCGGCGTCAGGCAGGATTTCCTGGAAATGGGCCAGCGCCGGGCCGCTCACACCGGCGGCCAGGGCGAGGCCCAGACATATCCTGCGCAGCATCCGTCATCCCTCCCTCGTGCGGTCTGGTATGACGATTGCACAGAAAGATCATACTGGCAAGGCGCCCCGTTTCACCAGACGCCGGTATTGGGCATGGAGGTCCAGGGCTCGGCCGGGGCGAGGGCGGCGCCCTTCTGCAGAAGCTCGACCGAGATCAGATCGGGCGAGCGGACGAAGGCCATGCGGCCGTCGCGCGGCGGGCGGTTGATGGTGATGCCGGCGGCGGCCAGCCTGGCGCAGGTCGCATAGATGTCGTCGACCTCGAAGGCGAGATGGCCGAAGTTACGCGCGGTGCCGTAATCTTCCGGATCCCAATTGTAGGTCAGCTCGACCAGGGGCGAGGTTTCGCTGCCGTCCTTGATGTCGGCCGGCGCGCCCAGGAAGACCAGGGTGAAGCGGCCGGCCGGAACGTCGACCCGGCGCACTTCCTTGAGCCCCAGATGGGTGCAGAAGAAGGTGAGGGCGGCGTCGAGATCGCGCACGCGGATCATGGAATGGAGGAAATGCATCGCCGGAATCCTGGCCCTGAACAGAGTCGCGGGGGCCATGATGGCCCCCGCGATTTTGCCGCGCAAGCCGCGATCAGGCGAGATCGAAACGGTCGGCGTTCATCACCTTGGTCCAGGCGGCGACGAAATCGGTGACGAATTTCCCCGCATTGTCGTCCTGGGCATAGACCTCGGCGTAGGCGCGCAGGATCGAGTTCGAACCGAACACGAGGTCGACGCGGCTCGCCGTATATTTGACCTGACCGCTCTTCCGTTCGCGGATCTCGTAGATCCCCTTGCCGGCCGGCTTCCAGGTGTAGGCCATGTCGGTCAGGGTGGCGAAGAAATCCGGGCTCAACACGCCGACCCGCTCGGTGAAGACGCCCTGCGCATTGCCGCCGTGATTGGCGCCGAGCACGCGGAGCCCGCCCACCAGCACGGTCATCTCCGGCGCGGTCAGGCCCATGAGCTGGGCCCGGTCGAGCAGCAGTTCCTCGGCCGCCACCGCATAGTCCTTCTTCAGCCAGTTGCGGAAACCGTCGTGGATCGGCTCCAGCACCGCGAAGGAGTCGCCGTCGGTCGCTTCCGGGCCGGCGTCGCCCCGGCCGGGGGCGAAGGGCACGGCGATGTCGAAGCCGGCCGCCGCGGCCGCCTGCTCGATACCGAGATTGCCGGCCAGCACGATGACGTCGGCCAGGCTGGCCCCCGCCGCGGCCGCGATCGGCGCCAGCACGGCCAGCACCTTGGCCAGGCGCGTCGGCTCGTTGCCTTCCCAGTCCTTCTGCGGGGCCAGGCGGATGCGGGCGCCATTGGCGCCGCCCCGCTTGTCGGAGCCGCGGAAGGTCCTTGCACTGTCCCAGGCGGTCGCCACCATCTCGGCGATGGAAAGACCGCTCGCCGCGATCTCGGCCTTCACCGCGGCGACGTCATAGGCGGCGCTGCCGGCCGGCACCGGGTCTTGCCAGATCAGGTCTTCGGCCGGCACGTCCGGGCCGATGTAACGCGCCTTCGGCCCCATGTCGCGGTGGGTCAGCTTGAACCAGGCGCGGGCGAAGACGTCCGAGAAATAGGCCGGATCCTGGCGGAAACGTTCGGAAATCGCGCGGTAGGCCGGGTCCTTGATCATGGCCATGTCGGCATCGGTCATGATCGGGTTGTGGCGGACGGCGGGGTCTTCCGCGTCCTGCGGCTTGTCCGCTTCGGCGATGGCGACCGGCTCCCATTGCCAGGCGCCAGCCGGGCTCTTGGTCAGTTCCCACTCGTGGCCGAACAGCATCTCGAAATAGCCGTTGTCCCAGCGCGTCGGATGGGTGGTCCAGGCACCTTCGAGGCCGCTGGTCACGGCGTCATGGCCGACGCCCCGCTTGGTCTTGTTCAGCCAGCCGAGGCCCTGGTCCTCGACCTCGCCGCCTTCCGGCGCCGGGCCCAGCAGGGCGGCGCTGCCGTTGCCATGGGCCTTGCCGACGGTATGGCCGCCGGCGGTCAGGGCCACCGTCTCCTCGTCGTCCATGGCCATGCGGGCGAAGGTCTCGCGCACCTGGGCCGCCGTCTTCAGCGGATCGGGCTTGCCGTTCACCCCTTCCGGGTTCACGTAGATCAGGCCCATCTGCACCGCGGCCAGCGGGTTTTCCATGGTCGCGGGATTTTCCAGGCTCTCGTAGCGGCCGTCGCTGGGCGCCAGCCATTCCTTCTCCGAGCCCCAATAGACGTCTTCCTCGGGGTGCCAGATGTCTTCGCGCCCGAAGCCGAAGCCGAAGGTCTTCAGGCCCATCGACTCATAAGCAATGGTGCCGGCCAGCGCGATCAGGTCGGCCCAGGAGAGCTTGTTGCCGTATTTCTTCTTGATCGGCCAGAGCAGGCGCCGGGCCTTGTCCAGATTGCCGTTGTCGGGCCAGGAATTGAGCGGCGCGAAGCGCTGGTTGCCGGTGCCGGCACCGCCCCGGCCGTCGGCCGTGCGATAGGTCCCGGCGGCGTGCCAGCTCATGCGGATCATCAAGCCGCCGTAATGGCCCCAATCGGCCGGCCACCAGTCCTGGCTGTCGGTCAGCAGGGCCTTCAGGTCGCGCTTCACGCCTTCGAAATCGAGCGTCTTCACGGCTTCGCGGTAATCGAAGCCGGGGCTCATCGGGTTCGTCTTGGTATCGTGCTGGTGCAGGATGTCCAGCTTCAGGGTCTTCGGCCACCAGTCGGTCACCGACTGGGCCACGGCGGTATTGGCGCCGTGCATGACCGGGCATTTGGCTTCACTCATCGCTGCTGCTCCCTCGGGAATGGGGTTGTGGGAGAACGCCCGCGCCCGCAGGACGTCCTTCGGTGGTTGGGGTAAGCGATCGGTTACGGCCGGCGGCGAGCGACCGGCGCAATAAATTTGAACTAGTCTAATGTGTGACGGAAGCCGCTATCAGGCAACGTGATTTCTGTCAGCATGATCCAGTTTCTGCGGATCGGTGATCGGAAATGGCGATCGCTCCCGCCGTCTGACGGCTCTGTTCAGGGGCCAGCCGCGGGGCTGTCGACAGCGAGATCGATGCCGAACTCCTGGTCGAGCCACTGACGTTCGGCTTCGTCCGCCACGCGGTCGATCAGGACCCGGCAGCGGTTCTGGTGGGCGTGGGCGATCAGCTTGCGCAGGCGGTCGCCGTCGCGTTGCATCTGGGCCGAGAGATCGGCCGACCAGGGGATCATCAGCCCGGTCGGGTGGACTTCCTCATAGGCGACGAAACTGTCGTCGAGGTCGGCGATGCCGAGGCCGACGCGCCGGCAGAAGGGGGCCAGACGCTGGGCCACCTCGGCCTGGCGCTGGCGCACCAGGTCGCGCGGCAACTCGGTCAGCACGAAGATCATCTGTTGGCGGAGCGCCGGCGGCAGCGGGCGGGCCAGGGCCAGGAACTGCTCCATGCCGGCGCGGTCGTTCAGGGTGGCGAAGGGCAGGGGCACCAGATAGACCGGCGGCACCTGGTCGAGAGAGCCGAGGGTGCGATAGAGAAGCTCGATCACACGCGTCAGCACCAGGAGGCCGACCGCCGGCGTCTGGGCGCCGGCCCGCTGCAGCCAGGCGATCCGGTTCAGGCTGGCGTTGTCGAGGGCGCCCAGCATCAGGCCCGAGGGTTGGCCGCCCTGGCGCCGCACTTGGCGGGGCTCGAGCCGGGCATCGCGCAGGACATCGGCCGCGACCGCTTGCACCTTGCTGTCGAAATCGCGCCGGCTCGCCTCCAGGCGGGGGTCGAGCGGCGCAGCCGGGGCCTGCACCGGCGCCAGCTCGGCCGTTTCCGGGACCGGCTCGGCCGAGCCCCGCACGACGAAGCCCTCGGCGGCCTCGGCATCGCCCAGGAGCTGCTGGGTGATGTCGTTGGCGATGGCGCGGGCGCGGCTCGCCGCCTCGTCCCGCGTAGCGCCCAGGAAGGAGACGACGAAGCTCGAATCGGCGATGCGGGCGAAAGTCTCGCCCGAACCCAGGCGCTGGTTGATCATGGTGGTGGCCAGGGTCATCACCCGTTCCGAGATGATGCGCCAGCGCGGTCCCAGGCGCTGCTTCACGGCGTCGAGCATGATCACCTCGACCTGGCCCGAAGCGCCCGGCGGCGGGCCACCGTCGGCATGGGTACGCAGGGCGGCGACCACCCGGCGTTCGAATTCGTTGAGGATCGGCACGGCCCGCTGTTCGGATGGCCGCTGGAGGACGACGAGGCGCCAGAAACGGCCGGACTCGCGTTCGACCGGCAGGATCACTGCCTTCAGGACTTGGCGGCCGGCGGCGGTATGCAGGGTCAGGTCGCAGTCGAGCGCCGTCCGGGTCTCGGCCTGTTCGCCGTTCCAGCCGATCAGGCTGGAGGCGGGATGGCCGACGGCGGCGGCTTCGTCGATACCCGCCATGCGCGCCAGGGCACCGTTCAGCGAGGCGATGCGGCCGCCCTCCTCGACGATCAGGATGCCGTCCTGGACGTTGCGGACGATGGCGGCGACCAGGGCGGCCAGGGCCTCGCGCCGCCGTTCCGACTGGGCGAGCGTGGGCGGTGTCGAACGCGTGGGATCGAACATCGGGCCGCCTCCTCCGGGCATTCTTTTGCCCATGGTCGGCCCGAATTGGTTAACGCCGGCTTAGCGCCGGTGCGCGCTCACGTCTCGTCCTTCTCCGGCGCGAAGCCGAGCGAGGCCGAATTGATGCAGAAGCGAAGCCCGGTCGGCTGCGGCCCGTCCTCGAAGACATGGCCGAGGTGGGAATCGCAGCGCGAACACAGGATCTCGACCCGCTCCATGCCATGGCTGCGATCCACGGTTGCCGCCACCGCTTCGCGCGAGGTGGGCGCATAGAAGCTGGGCCAGCCGCAGCCGGCGTCGAACTTGGTGTCGGATTCGAAAAGCGGCTGGCCGCAGGCGACGCAGGTATAGGTGCCCTTGTCCCACTTCTGCTCGAATTCGCCGGTGAAGGGCCGTTCGGTCGCCTTCTGCCGGGTCACGGCATATTGCAGGGGGGTGAGCTGTTCCCGCCATTCGGCCTCGGTCTTCTTCACTTTGTCGTGCGTGACGGGGTCGCTCATGACGGGTCCTTTCGCTCAATCCAGGGTGATGGCGGACTCCATGAAGCCGCCGAAGCCCCGGCGCCGGTCGACGAAATGGATCTCCAGGATCCAATGCTGCCGCTGGCCGAGGGCATCGGGCGTGTCGAGGGGCGCCGCGTTCTCGGGCGAGATATAGAAACTCGCCCGCTCGCCCGGTAGATGCTTGTGCGGAAATTCACCGACGACATGGCCGCCGATCACGCCGCCATAGGTCCAGCCCCGCCGTTCCGCCAGGCCCTGGATATAGCGGAAGAACTCCCGCCCGCTGATCGAGGGGTTTTCCGCCAGGTGGCGCTTGCCCTCGGCGAAGGCGTCTTCCATGTCGGCGAGAAGGCGGCGCTTGTCGGCATCGCCGCCCAGCACGATGGTGCGGCCGATGTCGGCCTCGAAACCGTCGAAGACCGGGCCGATGTCGATGAAGCCGATGTCGTCCGCCCCGATCACCCGGTCCGGAGGGTTCTCGTCGTAGATGCAGAGCGTGTTGGGCCCGCTCCGCACGATCCTCTTGTGCCAATGGGCGGTGGCGCCGAAGCGATCCGCCGCCAGGGCGCGGATCTCGTCCTCGAGCTGCTTCTCGCTCTTGCCGGGGACCAGAAGTTCGGCCTCGATCGCGTCGAGCAGGGCGAAGCCCTTGGCCTCGGCCGCGCGCAGCGCCGCGACGCGCTCCGCCTCGGGCCGGGCCTGGAATGCCATCTTCACGGCGTGGGCCTCAGTTCGATCAGGGTCGGTACCTTGCGCGCCGCCGCTTGCGCCAGGGCGGCGTCCAGGCCCTCGGTGCCGTCGAGGCGAAGCCCGTGGCAGCCGAAACCCTCCGCCAGGGCGACCAGGTCGGGCACCTTGAGGTCGACGGCGATCGGCTCGATGCCGCGGCCCTTCATGTAGCTGCGGATCTCGCCGTAACCGCCATTGTTCCAGACGATCAGGATCACCGGCACTTCCGCCTCGACCGCGGCGGCGAGCTCCGCCACGGTGAACAACAGGCCGCCGTCGCCCGCCAGCACCACCACGGGCGTCTCGCCGACGCCGAGCTTGGCGCCGATCCCGGCCGGCAGGCCGTAGCCGAGCGTGCCGTAGCCGGTCGAGGCATTGAAGAAGCGCCGGACCCCGCGCGGGTGGAAGAACTGGTTGGCGCCGTAAACCGTCTCGGCCGAATCGCCGACCACGACGGCGTCGGGCAGCACCCGGTCGATCGCCGCCATCAGGTCGCGGTGGCGAAGCGCATAGTCCGGCAGTTGCGCCGCCATCGCCTTGCGCAGCTTGGCCGCCCGCGCGGTGCCGCCCAGCTTGGCCGGGCTGTGCTCGATCGCGGTGGTGAGGGCGGTGAGCGCCAGGGCGGCATCGGCGACGATCGGCAGCTCGGCCCTGGGGCCGCGCATCAATTGCTCGGGGTCGAGGTCGATCCGGATCAGCCGGCCACCCAGGGCGAGGTCGACGGGGGCCGGATACATTTCCGTCTCGCCGAATTCGGTGCCGATGGCGAGCACGACATCGGCGGCGGCCAGTTCGGCGCGCAGAGGCTCGGCCGCCAGGTTCTCGCCCGCCAGCAGGTCGTGGTCGGGCGGCAGCACGCCCTTGCCGTTGATCGAGGTGATCACCGGGATCGACAAATGCTCGGCGATCCAGCGCAGCCTGTCCGCCGCGCCGACCGCGCCGCCGCCCGCGACGATCAGCGGCCGTGCCGCATTGGCCAGGAGATAGCCCGCCTCGGCGATCGCCTGGGGCGCCGGGGCCGGGCGCGCGGGCAGGGGACGCGGGCGAAGGTCGACGGCGGCGCCGTCCATGGCGATGACGTCGACCGGGATTTCGAGATAGACCGGCCGCGGCCGTCCGCTGGCGAAGAGCGCCATGGCCCGGGCCACGGCCTCGGCCAGTTGGCCCGGGTGCAGGATGGTCTGCGCGAAGGCCGAGACGCCGGCCGCCAGGCCGCGCTGCGAGGGCAGTTCGTGCAACCCGCCGCGTCCAGCACCCAGCCCTGACGTGGGCGTGACGCTGGCGATCACCAGCATGGGCACGGAGTCGGCATAGGCCTGGCCCATGGCGGTCAGGACGTTGGTCAGGCCGGGGCCTGTAATGGTGAAGCAGACGCCGGGCTTGCCGGTCGCGCGGGCATAGCCGTCGGCCATGAAGCCGGCGCCCTGCTCGTGCCGCGGGGTGACGTGGCGGATCGCAGAGCCGGTCAGACCGCGGTAGAGTTCGACATTGTGCACGCCCGGAATGCCGAAGATCACTTCGGTGCCATAGGCTTCGAGCAGGCGGATCAGGTGCTCGCCGACGCTTGGCATGATCTCAACGGTCCAGGTGACGATAGAGTTCCGGCCGCCGGTCGGCCAGATAGGGATTGGCCTGGCGGGCCGCTTCGGCCGCCTCGAGGTCGAGATCGGCGACCAGCAGTTTCTCGCCCCGCCCGGCGCGGGCGAGGTCCTTGCCGTCCGGCCCGACGATGCAGGAGAGGCCGGCGTAGTCGAGGCTGCCCTCGGTGCCGCAGCGGTTGGCATAGGCGACGAAGAGCTGGTTCTCGAAGGCGCGGGCCGGCACGACGACCCGGGGGATCGCCTCGAAGGGCATCATCAGGGCGGTCGGCACGATCACCAGCGCCGCCCCCTCGATCGCCAGGTGGCGCACCGATTCCGGGAATTCGACGTCGTAGCAGATCAGGATGCCGATCTTGACGCCGTCGATCGTGAAGAGCGGGGCCAGCGCCTCGCCCGGCACGAAGGCGCCGCGGTCGAGGTCGCCGAACAGATGGCACTTGCGGTAGTTGACGAGCGTCCGGCCGTCGCGGTCGATCACCTGGGCCGCGTTGTAGACGCCGCCTTCCGGCCGCGCCTCGGGATAGCCATAGGCGATGGCGATGCGGCAGGTCGCGGCGATTTCCGCGACACGCTTGGCCGCGGGGCCGTCTGCCGGCTCGGCCGCGGCGGCGACCGCTTCGGCACCGATGTCGTAACCGCTGAGGAACATTTCGGAGGCGACCAGCAGGCGCGCCCCCTGGTCGGCCGCGCGCGCCGCGGCGCGGGCCAGGCGGCGCAGGGCGGCCGCCTTGTCGAGGCCGGGCCGGGGGCCCTGAAAGACGGCGATACGCATCGTCATTCCTCCATGGTCAGGACGAGACGGCCGGTGACGGTGCCTTGGCGCAGACGCTCCAGGGCTTCGTTGGCGGCCGAAAAGGGCATGGTTTCGGTCGTGCAATGGACGAGGCCGCGGAGCGCGAAGCCCATGGCTTCGGCCAGATCGGCCCGGGTGCCGACGTTGGAGCCGCGGATCGAGCGCTCCCAATTGGCGAGCGAGGCGATGGAGACGCCGATCCGGTCGCCCGCGCCGCCGGGCAGGCCGACGAAGACGGTGGTACCGCCGGGCCTGGTCATATCAAGCGCCTGTTCGAAGGCGGCCGGTGCCGTGGCGGTGACCAGGGCCGCGTGCAGCCCGCCGCCGGTCTCGTCCATCACACGGGCGACCGCATCGGGCCCGGCGTGGACCGCCGCCTCTGCCCCCAGGCGGAGTGCGAGCTCGAGTTTCTCGGGCGCCAGGTCGACGGCGACGGCGCGGTAGCCCATCGCCTTGGCATATTGGATGGCGACATGGCCGAGCCCACCGACGCCGATCACGCCGACGAAATCGCCCGCCTTGGCCCCCGCCCGCTTCAACGCGCGATAGGTGGTGACCCCGGCGCACAGAATGGGCGCCAACGCGACCAGGTCGGCCCCCTTGGGCAGGGGCAGGACGAAATCGGCCCGAGCCACCAGATGGGTGGCATAGCCGCCGTCGCGGGTATAGCCGGTCGCCTCGCCCGAGGGGCAGATCGTCTCCATCCCGGACAGGCAGGCGGCGCAACGACCGCAGGCCCCGCCCATCCAGGCGACGCCGACCGGATCGCCGACCGAAAGGTGGTTCACGCCGGTCCCGAGGCGCAGCACATGGCCGGTCACCTCGTGGCCCGGCACGATCGGCACGTTCGGCGGCGGATCCCAGTCGCCGTCGGCGGCATGGAGGTCGGAATGGCAGACCCCGCAGGCGGCGACGCGGATCAGCACCTCGCCCGGGCCGGGCTCGGGGATCTCGCGGCACTCGAAGGCCAGGGGTTGCTTCAGGGCCTTGATCACCGCCGCCGTGCTGGGCATTCGCGCTATTCCTTCCGGCGCGCCTTGCAGGCCGCCACTTCGAGGCACAGGATCTCGAACAGCATCTGGGCGCCGAGCTGGGCCGTGTTGGTGGTGGCATCATATTGCGGCGCCACTTCGACGACATCCCCGCCGACGACATCGGTGCCGACGATGCCGCGCATGATGGCCAGCACTTCCCGGCTGGTCATGCCGCCCACTTCGGGCGTGCCGGTGCCGGGGGCGAAGACCGGATCGAGGCAATCGACGTCGAGCGAGACATAGGTCTTCCCGGCGCCCACCACCCGCTTCACGGTCTCGACGATGCGGTCGGTGCCCAGGGCGGTCACCTCCTCGGCATGGATCACGGTCATGCCGCTGTCGTAGGAGAATTCCCAGAGATATTCGGCCGGGCCGCGGATGCCGATCTGCACCGTGCGTTCGGGGTCCAGGTGGCCGGCCAGCACCGCCTCGCGGAAGGGGCCGCCGTGCTGGAACTTGCTGCCCTCGTAGGGACCCGAGGTGTCGCAATGGGCGTCGAAATGGACCATGCCGACCGGCCCGTGCTCGGCAGCGACGCCGGCCAGGATCGACTGGCTGATCGAATGATCGCCGCCGACCGAGAGCGGCACGATGCCGGCGGCGCAGAGCCTGGTATAGAAGGCTTCGATGTCCTGGTGGCAGCTCTCCAGGCTGAAGCGGCTGCGGAAGGGCACGTCGCCGATATCGGCGACCTTGGCTTCGGCCAGCGGCACCATCTTCAGGAAATGCTCGTAAGGGCCGATCCGCTCGATCGTGCGCACCGCCCGGGGCCCGAAGCGGGCACCCGAGCGATTGGTCACGCCGAGGTCCATGGGAACGCCGACCATGGCGATTTCGAGCCCGCCGAAATCGGCCAGGTCCTGCGCCTCGGGCCGATAGGCGGCGCCGAGGAAGGTCGGGATGCCGGAGAAGGGCTTGCTGCGCTTGCCGTCGGACGAGAATTGCAGGTCGGCGACGCGCTGCGCCTCCTCGCTGAACATCACGGAACCGTCGGCGTTGCCATATTTGGCGCGCAGGGCGGCGAGCTTGTCGGCAGTGAACATACGCAGTCTCCCAACTAATCGTCTCTCCTGTCACTCGTCTCGGTGGGACCAGGCGCCGAGCAGGCGCGGCAGGTCGCCGAAACGGGCGATCAGGCCGAACACCAGGGCGGCCACCGCGACGAAGAGCACGGTGACGGCCGCCATGGTGGGCGTGTAGCCGTAACGAAGGGCGTTGAAGATCTTGATCGGCAGGGTCTCGAGCGTGAAGCCGACGACCATATAGGCGACGATATATTCGTTCAGCGACAGCACGAAGGCGAAGGCGAGGCCGGAGACGATATAGGGCCGGATCAGCGGGAAGACGATGGTGCGCAGCACCGCGCGGTCGTCCGCGCCCATCGTCGTCGCCGCCTCGACCAGGGTCGGGTCGATCGCGTCGAAGCCCAGCGTCAGCGTGACCAGGGGCAATGTAACGAAAAAGATCCCGTGGCTCACCACCACGGTCCAGGGCTGGCCGTAGAGCCCGAGCTCGGACCAGAAAGCGAGGAAGCCGAGCGCAGTGATCACCGGCGGCAGGATGAAGGGCGCGAGGCCGAGGACCTGCACGATCCGCGCGAAGGGCGCATGCCAGCGCCACAGGAACCAAGCGATCGGCAGGGCGATCAGCACCGCCAGGATCGACGACAGGGCGGCGACGCCGAGGCTGGCCAGCAGGGCGTGGAACCATTCGCCGTCGGTGAAGATCTGCCCGAACCAGCCGAGCGAGAAACCCTCCGGCGGGAAGGTCAGCGACTTCTTCTCGTTGACCGAAACGCCGGCCACGACGGCGAGCGGCGCCGCCAGCACGAGGCCGAAGAGCGCGAAGACGAGGCGTGTCGGCCAGGCACTCATTGCGCGTGCTCCCGCCGGCCGAGGACGAGGGAGAGGCCGACCAGCCCCAGGCTGACCAGCACCAGGAACACGGCCATGGCGGCGGCGAAGGGCATGTTGGACTGATAGATCGCCTGGTCGGTGATCAGGACCGAGAGCGTCCATTGCTGCGGCCGGCCGAGCAACTGGGGCAGCAGATAGGAGCCGAGCGCGAAGACGAAGACCATGATCAGGGTCGAGACGATGGTATTGCGCAGCCCCGGCACGATCACGGTGAAGAAGGCGCGGAAGGGCGAAGCACCCAAGGTCCGCGCCGCCTCCACCAATGTCGGATCCAGGCGCGAGAGGGCGGGATAGAGCACCAGCACCGTATAGGGAAAGGCCTGGTAGACCATGCCGGTCAAGACCGCCTCGAAGGAGGGGGAGAGCGCGACCGCCTGGTCCATCACACCGATCGCGACCAGCAGGTTGGTGATGCCGGCGGTGCGCGAGAACAGCGTCGACCAGGCAAATCCGATGATCACTTCGGAGAGCGAGAGGACCGAGAGCAGGAAAACGAGCCAGATCACCTGCACCCGTCGCGGCCGACGCACCAGGAGATAGGTGAAGGGAAAGGCCAGCACCACGGCGACCGCGGCGACCAGGGCCGAAAGGCCGAGGGAAAAGCCCAGCACGCCGCCGAAGAAGGCGGTCAGGAAGCGTTCGTAATTGGCGAATTCGAAGGCCGGCTCGTAGAAGCCGCCGGGCACCCGGTGGAAGAAGGAGACCGCCACCATGATGCCGAAGGGCACCACGAAGAAGGCGCCCAGCATGGCGGCCGGAAAGGCGATCGGCCCGTAATCGGCCAGCGTGCGGGGCCGCGGCTTGCTCATTTGGGCAGGACCACGCAGGCGGCGGCGGGGAAGGGGCGGCCACCCTGTCGCCGGCCGCGACCTCCGGCCGGTCCTGGGGCGCCGTTACCGCGATCACTTCCTGGCCGGCGACTTCGAGCCGGATCTCGACCGAGGCGCCGAGATCGCGGAGGAAGGTCACCGTGCCGGGCAGGGCGTTCAACCCTTCGGTGCCGGCGGGACGGACCGCGACATCTTCCGGCCGGATGGAGATCACCACCGGGGTGCCGGCGGCGGGCGCCTCCTGGACGGCGAGCGCGCCGCCCGCGACCTCGATCCGCCCCGGGCCGGCGGCGGTGCCGGGCAGGAGATTGGTCATGCCGATGAAATCGGCGACGAAGGCATCGGCCGGCCGGCGGTAGACCTCGACCGGCGGGGCGGCCTGGAGAATGCGCCCTTCCGACATGACCACGACCAGATCGGCCATGGTCATGGCTTCGCGCTGGTCGTGGGTGACCACGATGGTGGTGATGCCGAGCTTCTGCTGGAGCTGTTTCAGCTCGATCTGCATCGCCTCGCGGAGCTTGGCGTCGAGCGCGGAGAGCGGCTCGTCGAGCAGGAACAGCCGGGGCGAGAGGGCGAGCGCGCGGGCGATGGCGATCCGCTGGCGCTGCCCGCCCGAGAGTTTGGAGACCGGCCGGTCGGCCGTGCCGGGCAGGCGCACGAGGCCGAGCAGGCGCTCGACCGCGTCCCGCTGTTCCGCCTTGGACTTGCCCCGGATGCGCAGCGGATAGGCGATGTTCTCGCCCACGGTCAGATGGGGAAACAGGGCGAGCGACTGGAACACCATGCCGAAGTCGCGCTTATGCGCCGGCTGGTCGGTGAAATCCGTGCCGTCGATCAGCAGGCGGCCCTCGCTCGGCGCGTCCAGTCCGGCGATCATGCGGAGCAGCGTGGTCTTGCCGCAGCCCGACGGGCCGAGCAGGCAGACGAATTTCCCATGCGGGATGGTCAGTGCGGCGTCATGCACGGCGGTGAAGCCGCCATAACGCTTGACCAGATGATCGAGAACCAGACCCGACATGGCGCCCCGCTGGGGATGAAAGTCTTTATCACTGTGTCATGGCCGGGCGCAGTCCCGGCCATCCACGCGTGGATGCCCGGCACGAGGCCGGGCATGACGGCATCGACGACTGAGCGTCAGCCGGCGATCAGCTCGGTCCACTTCTGGCTGAGCCAGTCGGCCTTGGTCTGATAGAGGTCGTAACGCGGCACGATCGGCGCGATCTCCGACGAGACGGCGGCGAATTCGGCATCGGTCAGGTCGGTCAGCTTGCGGTCGATCGTCGGGGAGGTGCCGACCTTGCGCGACAGCAGGGCCTGGACCGAGGGCTGGCACATGTATTCGATGAAGACTTCGGCCAGGTCCTTCACCTTGGACGCCTTGGACACCGCCCAGGAGCCGGAATCATTGATGCCGCCTTCCTTCGGGAAGGTCGAACGCACCGGATAGCCGTCGGCGATCGCGAGGCCGGTGACGTCGTGATAATACTGGCCCATCGGGATCTCGCCCGACTTCAGCGCCTGCTCGAACTGCGCCTCGTCGCGGTACCAGAGCTTCACGTTGGGCTTCAGCTCGGCCACCTTGGCCATGACCTTGAGGATGCCTTCCTCGCTATCCAGGATCTTGGTGCCGCCGAAGAAAGTGGTCGCCGTCACTTCGAGCAGGAAGGAATTGGAGACCAGCGCCAGGAGGCCGAGCTGGTCCTTGTGCTTGGCATCCCAGAGTTCGGCCCAGCTCGTCGGCGCCTCGGGGAACACCTTGGTGTTGGAAACCAGCGTGATGTACCACGACACCGCGCCGACGCCCATCAGCCGGCCGTCGGGATAACGGTTCTGCAGGTGGCTCTTCACGTTCTTGGCGCCGGGGATCTTGCTCTCGTCCAAGGGCGCCCAGAGTTCGACCGAAGCACCCTTCAGCATCGAGGTCTGCGAGATCATCGAAACATCGGCCGGGGCCTGGCCCGCGCGGGCCGATTGTTCGAGCTGGACGAGCCAGGCTTCACCGGTCGGCTCGGCCACGGAATCGATCGCGATGCCGCTCGCCTTGGTGAATTCCGTGAAGATGTGCTTGTCGAAGGATTCCTTGAAGTAGCCGCCGTAGACGCCGACCTTCAGCGACTTGTCGGCGGCCCGGACGATCGACGGGAAGCCCAGGCTGGCGGCGGCCAGACCGGCGGCGCCGCCGGCCAGCACGGCACGGCGGCTGGGCTTCAGGATGGTGGATTTCGACATGTTGGCACTCCCCGGATTGGTGCGTGGGACCTAGAACAACAGCGACACCCTTGTGAAAAAATGACGAAGCGTCGAAACTCACTTCGACAGCGACCGAAGTATCCCCCCGAAGTACACCTCGATGAACCTGGACACCGCCGACCTCCGATTGTTGCGCGTCTTCGTGACGATCGTCGAGTCGGGCGGTTTCGCCGCCGCGCAATCGAAGCTCAACCTCTCGCTCTCGACGATCTCGACCCATGTCTCGGGGCTGGAGACGCGGCTCGGCGTCACGCTGTGCCGGCGCGGGCGGGGCGGTTTTTCCCTGACCACCGAGGGCCAGGCGGTCTATGCCGAGGCGATGCGCCTGCTCGGCTCGCTGGGCCAGTTCGACGCCCGCATGCGCTCGCTCCGCGACAAGTTGCACGGCACGCTGGCGATCGGCCTCGTGGACAATACGATCACCGACGAGAACGCGCCCTTCGAGCGGGTCTTCGCCCGTTTCGTGGCGGCGGCGCCGGAAGTCCGCCTCGACATCGCGACCAAGGCGCCGGACGAACTGCTGCGGGACGTCGTCACCGGCACCATGCAGGTCGCGGTGGCGAGCTTTCCGCGCATCGTCCTCGGTCTCGCCTATGACGATCTCTACAACGAGCTGCAGTGCTTCTATTGCGGCAAGGACCACCCGCTCTTCGCCGTGCCGGACGAGCAGATCGATTTCGACGAGGTGCGCCGCCACCGCATCGTCGGGCGCGACTATTGGGGCGGGCGCGACCTCAAGATCTTCGCCATCTCGGGCGCCCATGCCGTCGTCTCCGACATGGAGGCGGAGGCGCGGCTGATCCTTTCCGGTGCCTTCCTCGGCTATCTGCCGGAACATTTCGCCCGGCCTTTCGTGGCCGACGGGCGGATCCGCCCGCTGCGCCCCGATCTCTTCGCGCGGGAGCCGCTGTTCCAGCTCGCCTACGACCCCAACCGGGCGGAAAACCCCGCCCTCGCGTTGTTCCGCCGGATCGTCATCGACGAGCTGGCCAATCATAAAAAGGTGCCCAAATCGACCTTGCAAGCCTTGCCGGCCTGAGTCCCGCCGGCCTTCTGCTGTTCTGTGCAACGGTCGTCGGGGCGGCGGTGCTGCGCGCCTTTTCCGGCTTCGGCTTCGCCCTCGCCGCCATGCCGCTCCTCGTTCTGGTGATCGATCCGGCGCGGGCGGTGGTGCTCTGCGCCCTGCTCTCGGTCACGGCCGGGCTCCGCTCGTTCCGCCAGGCTTGGCGGGCGGCGGATCGGGTCCTGATGAAACCCCTGGTGCTCGGCAGCCTGATCGGCACGCCGATCGGCGTCGTCGCCCTCGATCATCTGCCGGCGGAGACGATGAAACTCCTGGTGGGGCTCGGTGTGCTCGGCTCGGCCCTGCTGCTCTGGCGGACCGGGGTGATGGCGGGGGCGGGAAGGCGCTTCGCCCTTCCCGTGGGCTTCTCGGCCGGGCTGATGGGCGGGGCCTTGGCGATTCCGGGGCCGCCCATCGTGGTCTTCCTGCTCGGCACGGAACCCGATCCGATGCGCGCCCGCGGCACGTTGATGGCCTTCTTCAATGCAACGTCCCTGATTTCGATCGTCGGCTATATGGCGACCGGCATCATCGACGAGGTCTCGCCGGTGCAATTCGCCCTGGCGCTGCCCTCGCTGCTGCTCGGCGACTGGCTGGGCTTCAAGCTGTTCGAGCGTTTCGGCAACGATCACTTCCGCAACATCGCCCTCGTGGTGCTGGCGGTGATCGGCGCCAGCGCCACGCTCAAGGCGCTGTACTGAGCTCGGCCAGGATGCCGGCGGCGCGGCCGAAGGGCGAGGCGCCGTGGGCGAGGCGAAGCCCGTGCCCGGCGCGGGCGAGGCCGCGGCGGCCGAATTCCTCGCGCACCGCCTCGGTCAGCCATTTGCTGCCCTGTTCGGCGCGCTGCGCCTTGCCGGCGCCTTCGGAAAGATGGGCGTGGTGGCCGTCGAGGGCTTCCATCAGCTTGTCCATGCCGTCGCCCAGGGTCGAGGAGACCAGGACGACCGGCACTTTCCAGCCGGTGACGTCTTCGGCGAGCGAGAGCGCGCCGACGAGATCGGCCCGGGCGCGGATCGCGGGCACGCCCAGGTCCGCCTTGGTCACCACTGCGACATGGGGGATCTCGACGATGCCGGCCTTCATGAATTGCAGCGAATCGCCCGAGGCGGGCTGGACGCAGAACACCACCGTATCGGCGACCTGGGTCACGTCCGTTTCCGACTGGCCGACGCCGACCGTCTCGATCAGCACCCGGTCGTAGACCGCGCGCATCAGCACCATCGCCGGGAAGGTGAGGGCGGCGAGCCCGCCCAGGCGGTCGCGCGCCGCCATGGAGCGGACGAAGATGCCCTGGTCCTCGGGATCGAGGATGAGACGGGTGCGGTCGCCCAGCAGGGCGCCGCCGGTCCGCTGCGACGAGGGATCGACGGCGATCACGCCGACCGTGAGCCCGGCCGCGCGCCAACGCGCGATCAGGGCGGAGGTCAGGGTCGACTTGCCGACCCCGGGCGGCCCGGTCAGGCCGATGACATGGCCGAGCGGATTGTCCCAGGCGGCATCGAGGAGGGCGATCGTCTCCGCACCATGGGGATCGCGCTCGATCCGGGCCAGCGCCCTCGCCATCGCGGGTTTGCCGCCGGAACGAAGCTCGGCCAGCAGGCTCACCGGCGGGTCTCCAGCAGGTGGCGCAGCAGGGGAATGCGGTCGTTGCCCCAGATCACCCGCGCGCCGACGACGAAGCTGGGCACGCCGAAGACACCCTTGGAAACCGCCTCGTCCTGGATCGCCTGGGCCGCCGCCTTGGTCTCGGGCGCGTCCAGCAGGGCCGTGAAACGTGCCGCGTCCAGGCCGATGCCGGCGGCGATGCCGGGCAGGTCCTCGCGGCCGAGGGTCTTGCGGTGGGTGACGAAGACTTCGGCGGCGAGCGCCCGGGCGAAGGCTTCCGTGGCCCCCATGAGATCGGCGGCGACGCAAGCGAGGTTCAGCTCGGCCGCGTCGTATTTCAGGCGGCCGTGGGGCTCGTTGAAGGGAATGCCATAGAGATCGGCCCAGGCTTCGGCGTCCTGGCGGCGCCACTTGAAGTCATACTGCATGGCCGGCGGCGCCCCGTCGAAGGGCGAGGTGCCGCCGCGCGCCTGGCGGATCAGGGCGATCGTGGTGACCGGGCGCCAGCGGAAGGCGACGCCGTAATCGGCCGCGAGCTTCGGCAATTGACTGGCCGCCAGATAGGAGTAACGGCTGGAGACACCGAAGACGAAATCGATCGTGGTCATGGCCTCTCCCCGATGTCGCGTTTGTCCGCCGCGCCCGCGCCCGTCCTTCGGGTGGCTTTCCTTTCGCCGCCGTCCAAATGCGTCATGACCGGGCTTGTCCCGGTCATCCACGTCGGGACGTGCCACTGCCGTCGACGCAGGAAGCGGTTCGCCGACGTGGATGGCCGGGACTTCGCCCGGCCATGACGATCAAGAGTGATGCGCGTGTGCCGTGGGGCAAGCCCGGCCATGACGACCTGCCGCGTTACTTCCGAAGTGCCGCCTGGGCCGCGGCCAGGCGGGCGATCGGCACGCGGTAGGGCGAGCAGGAGACATAGTCGAGCCCGACCTTTTCGCAGAAGGCGATGGAGGCGGGATCGCCGCCGTGCTCGCCGCAGATGCCGAGCTTCAGGGCGGGCCGCGTCTTCCGCCCGCGTTCGGCGGCGATCTTCACCAGTTCGCCCACGCCGTCCTCGTCGATCGAGACGAAGGGGTCCTTGTGGAAGATGCCGGCGCGCAGATAGTCGTCCAGGAAATGGGCGGCGTCGTCGCGCGAGATGCCGAAGGTGGTCTGGGTCAGGTCGTTGGTGCCGAAGGAGAAGAATTCGGCCGCCTCGGCGATCTCGCCGGCACGGAGCGCCGCGCGCGGCAGCTCGATCATGGTGCCGACCAGATAGGGCAGTTCCTTGCCGGTCTCCTTGGCGACGGCTTCGGCGACATGGGCGACCTTGCCCTTCAGGATGTCCAGCTCGGCCTTGGTGGCGACGAGGGGGATCATGATCTCCGGCACCACGGTCGAGCCCGCCTTGGCGCCGACCTCGATCGCCGCCTCGAAGATGGCGCGGGCCTGCATCTCGTAGATCTCGGGATAGGTGATGCCGAGCCGGCAGCCGCGGTGGCCCAGCATCGGGTTCGCCTCGGCCAGTTCGTTGGCCCGGCTCTTGATCATCGAGACCGGCACGCCCGCGGCGGCGGCCACTTCGGCCAGCTCGTCCTCGGTATGGGGCAGGAACTCGTGGAGCGGCGGGTCGAGCAGGCGGATGGTGACGGGCAGCCCGGCCATGATCTCGAACAGCTTGACGAAATCGCCCCGCTGCACCGGCAGCAGCTTGGCCAGCGCCGCCTCGCGGCCCTTCTTGTCGGCGGCCAGGATCATCTCGCGCACGGCCAGGATGCGGTCGGCGTCGAAGAACATATGCTCGGTCCGGCACAGGCCGATGCCCTCGGCGCCGAAGCGGCGCGCCGTCTCGGCATCCAGCGGGGTTTCGGCGTTGGCGCGCACCTTGAGGCGGCGCACGCCGTCGGCCCAGCCCATCAGGGTCGAGAAATCGCCGGAGAGTTCGGGCTGCACGGTCGGCACTTCGCCCAGCATCACTTCGCCGGTGGCGCCGTCGATCGTAATGACGTCGCCCCGCTTCAGCACCTTGCCGGCGACCGAGAGGGTGAGCGCCTGGGCATCGATCTTCAAGGCGCCGGCGCCGGAGACGCAGGGCCGGCCCATGCCGCGGGCGACCACCGCCGCGTGGCTGGTCATGCCGCCGCGGGAGGTCAGGATCCCCTGGGCGGCGTGCATGCCGTGGATGTCCTCAGGGCTCGTTTCGGCGCGGACCAGGATCACCTTGCGGCCTTCCTTGGCCAGTTTCTCGGCATCGTCGGCCGTGAAGCTGATGATGCCGGAAGCGGCGCCGGGCGAGGCGGGCAGGCCCCGGGTCAGCACGTCGCGCGCCGCCTTGGGATCGAGCGTCGGGTGCAGGAGCTGGTCCAGCATCTGGGGATCGACGCGGGTGATCGCGGTCTCGCGGTCGATCAGGCCCTCGTTCGCCAGTTCGACGGCGATCTTCAGCGCGGCCTTGGCCGTCCGCTTGCCCGAACGGGTCTGCAGCATCCACAGCTTGCCGCGCTGGACCGTGAATTCGATGTCCTGCATATCGCGGTAGTGGCGTTCCAGGCGGTGGAACACGTCGACGAGCTGGGCATAGACCTCCGGCAGGCTCTCTTCCATCGAGGGCTTGCTGTCGCCGGCCGTGACGCGCGCGACCTTGGAGAGATATTGCGGCGTGCGGATGCCGGCGACCACGTCCTCGCCCTGGGCGTTGATCAGATATTCGCCGTAGATCTCGGCCGTCCCGGTCGAGGGATTGCGGGTGAAGGCGACGCCGGTGGCCGAGGTCTCGCCCATGTTGCCGAACACCATGGCCTGGACGTTGACGGCGGTGCCCCAGCTTTCGGGAATGTCGTTGAGGCGGCGGTAGGTCTCGGCGCGCGCGTTGCGCCAGGAACCGAAGACGGCGCCGATGGCGCCCCAGAGCTGCTCGTTCACGTCGGTCGGGAAGGGCTTGCCCAGCTTGGCCGCGACCTTCTTCTTGTATTCGCCGATCAGCGCCTTCAGGTCGTCCGGGGTCAGCTCGGTGTCGAGCGTGTAACCCCTCTCTTCCTTGTGGATCTCGAGGATTTCCTCGAAATGGTGATGGCCGACGCCGAGCACGACGTCTGAATACATCTGGATGAAGCGGCGGTAGCTGTCATAGGCGAAGCGTTCGTCGCCCGCCTGCTTGGCGAGGCCGAGCACGGTCTGGTCGTTGAGGCCGAGGTTCAGCACCGTGTCCATCATGCCGGGCATGGAGGCGCGGGCGCCGGAGCGGACCGAGACCAGCAGGGGATTGTCGGCATCGCCGAACAGGGCGCCCACCTTGGCGCCGACATCGGCGACGGCGGCGCGCACGTCGCCGGTCAGCGTGTCGGGATAGGTCCGGCCGTGGTCGTAGAAATAGGTGCAGACCTCGGTCGTGATGGTGAAGCCCGGGGGCACGGGCAGCCCCAGGTGGCTCATCTCGGCGAGATTGGCCCCCTTGCCGCCCAGGAGGTTCTTCATCTCGGCCCGGCCGTCGGCCTTGCCGTCACCGAAGGTGTAGACCCATTTGGTCATGACGCCAGTTCCTATCCCTCGATACGCGAGAAGTCCGCGATCTCGTTCAGTGCCCCGCGGATTTCCGCCAGAAGCTTCAGGCGATTGGCGCGCAGCGCCGCATCGTCCGCATTCACCGTCACCTTGTCGAAGAAGGCGTCGACCGGCTTGCGCAGCCGCGCCAGCGCCAACATGCATTCGGCAAAGCCTTCCTGCCGCAACGCCGCACGGGCGAGGGGCATCACCTCATCAAGCCGCTGGGCCAGATTCCGTTCCTCGTCGGCGGCGAAAAGCGTGCGGTCGGCCGGGCCTTCATAGGCCTTGCCGTCCTTCTTTTCCTCGATCCTGAGGATATTGGAGGCGCGGCGATAGGCGGCCAGGACATTGGCGCCGTCCTCGGTCTCGAGGAAGGTCTTCAGCGCCCGCACCTTGGCGACGAGACGGGTCAGGTCGTCTTCCGCCCCCGTGCCCAGCACCGCATTGATCAGGTCGTGGGCGATGCCCTCTTCCTTCAGCGAGACCTTGAGCCGGTCGTGGAAGAAGGCGAGGAGGTCGTCCGCCACCGCGCCGAACAGCGGGCGGAGCGGCAGGCGCAGCCCGTTTTCCAGGACCAGGCGGATGACGCCCAGCGCCGCCCGGCGAAGGGCGAAGGGGTCCTTGGAACCCGTCGGCTTCTCGTCGATGGCAAAGAAGCCGGTCAGCGTATCGATCTTGTCGGCCAGAGCGACCGCGACCGAGACCGGCTCGGCCGGGCAGAGGTCGGAGGGGCCCTGGGGCTTCCAATGGTCGGCGATGGCGTCCGCCACATCCGGCGTTTCGCCGTCGGCTTGCGCGTAGTAACGGCCCATGATGCCCTGGACCTCGGGGAATTCGCCGACCACGCCGGAGACGAGATCCGCCTTGGCGAGCAGGGCGGCGCGGTCGGTCGCCACCGGATCGGCCCCGGTCGCATCCGCGATCTTGGCGGCCAGCGCCCGGACACGCGCGACCTTCTGGCCGACAGTGCCGAGCTTGGCGTGGAACACGATGCTGTCCAGCGCCGGCAGCCGGTCAGCCAGTTTCACCTTGAGGTCCTGGTCCCAGAAGAATTTGGCGTCCGAGAGCCGGGCGCGCAGCACGCGCTCGTTGCCCGCCGTGATGGCAACACCGCCGTCCTTGGCCAGGAGATTGGCGACGGTCAGGAAGCGCGCCGCCATCTTGCCCGTCTGGGGATCGCGGAGCGCGAAATACTTCTGGTTCGCCCGCATGGTGGAGGTCAGCACCTCCGCCGGGACTGCCATGAAGGCGTCGTCGATCCTGCCCATCAGGGGCACCGGCCATTCGACGAGGCCGGCGACCTCGTCCAGGAGGTCCGGGTCGGGCGCCACGTCGAGCCCGGCCTGTTCGGCCAGGATCGCCGAATCCTTGGCGATGATCGCTTTGCGTTCCTCGGCGTCGAGCACGACGTAATGCTCGCGGAGCTTTTCCTTGTAATCGGCGAAGTCCGCCACCTCGAAGGTGCCTTTGCCCATGAAGCGATGGCCCGCGGTGCTGCGGCCGGCGGTGATATCGTGGCCCGTGTCGTCGTTCCGGGCGATCTGGAAGGGCACCACCTGGCCGCCGAACAGGGCGATCACCGAATGGATCGGCCGGACCCAGTTCATCTTTGAGGAAAAGCCGCTCGGTTCCGCCCCCCAGCGCATCGACTTGGGCCAGGGGAAGTTCCACAGCACGTCGGCCAGGATCTCGGCCACCACTTCGGTCGTGGGCCGGCCCTTCCGCTCGATCGTGGCGATATAGAAGGCACCCTTGGGCGTCTCCTGCACGCTCAGCGCCTCGCGGGTGACGCCGGCAGAGGTGCAGAAGCCGGCGATCGCGGCATCGGGCGCCCCGACGCGGGGGCCGCGGCGTTCTTCCTTCAGGTCGGCCTGGGCGGCGTCCAGCCCGTCGATCACCAGGGCCAGGCGGCGCGGCGTGGCGAAGGCGCGGGCGGCCTGGTACTTCAGGCCGACCGCCTTCAGGCCGGTCTCGAACAGGCGCTTCAGGTCGTCGGCCGCGCGCGGCTGCATGCGGGCCGGGATTTCTTCCGAGCGGATTTCGATCAGCAGTTCGGGCATCACTTGCTCTCCTGCGAGGCGACCCAGGCTTCGCAGCAGCCCTTGGCCAGGGCCCGCACGCGGCCGATATAGGCGGCGCGCTCGGTCACCGAGATGACGCCCCGGGCATCGAGCAGGTTGAACAGATGGCTCGCCTTCATGCACTGGTCATAGGCGGGCAGGGCCAGCTTCTGGTCCAGGAGTGCCGCGCATTCGGCTTCCGCGTCCTTGAAGTGCTGGAACAGGCGGTCGGTATTGGCGTGCTCGAAATTGAAGGCGGAGAATTCCTTCTCGGCCTGGAGATAGACGTCGCCATAGGTGACGCCCTTGCCGTTCCAGTCGAGATCGTAGACCCGTTCGACACCCTGGACATACATCGCCAGGCGCTCCAGGCCATAGGTGATTTCGGCCGCCACCGGGTCGACGTCGAGGCCGCCGACCTGCTGGAAATAGGTGAACTGGGTCACCTCCATGCCGTCGCACCAGACTTCCCAGCCGAGGCCCCAGG
>Ga0265297_10001308_pt1 | contig 59821 bp, 49 predicted proteins | sample Munlanlwell13791_FD_192502 | JGI IMG/M metagenome (GOLD analysis project Ga0265297, IMG submission 192502) | Leachate microbial communities from a municipal landfill in Southern Ontario, Canada - Leachate well 137-91 | ecosystem: Engineered > Solid waste > Landfill > Unclassified | place... | reverse complement strand
CCGATATTGATCCCGCTCACAACGAGCGTGGGGTTGAGCTTTAAAGCATATAACCCGATGATTACTGAATCTGTGGGTTTTCCAGCAACCGACCATGCACTCTGTCCGTTTATAATCACCTGGTTAGCCCGCAATGGTTCAAAGATTGAAATTGACCTGCCGACAGCACTCTGCTGGGTGGCGGGTGCAACTACGGTAACATCCGCAATGGGTGTGAGCGCTTCGTACGCAGCCCAGAGTCCACTGGACCCAACGCCGTCATCATTAGTCAGCAGGATAGATGGTCTCATGTGCATTGTTCTCTATCTGGCATTGCAGAAATACCTCACCGATCGGATAGGGTAATTTTATCGCAGCGCATACAATTAACGGATGAAAGTTCTCCTTGCCGAATATACCGTTGCGCACGATCCCCTCCTTGCCCGTGAAGGAGCCGGGATGCTTTCCGTTCTCAGGACAAGTTTCGAACGATGTGGATATGAAGTTGTGATGCCCACTGCCGGTGACTTTGGGAAGGAGATTACCCGGCTTGCGCCCAGCTGCGAGATGGGGCTCGTGATCGCCCCGGACCACGTACTCTCAAAGTATACGTTTCTCCTTGAGCAGTCGACGCATAACCTTGGTTGCGGGTTTATGACCGTAGCACTTTGCGCAAACAAAGTACAGACCGGTAAGATCCTCAAAGAAAATGGTGTACCGGTCCCGGGCGATGCCGGACCCGGCAAGAGGGTAATCAAACCCATAAAAGGGTGCGATGCCCGGGGAGTCCGACTGTCTGAGGAAATACCGGGTGAGGGCGAGTTTGCACAGGAATATATTCGTGGTGAAGATTTCTCGGTGAGCATCATCCCGAACCGGATCATTGGTGATGCGTGTGCCTACTATTCCGGTAAGCCCCCGGTAGTTCTCGCAGTGAACCGGCAGGAGATTGTCATCGGGCCCGATGGCTCGTTCCGATACTGTGGTGGGGAGTCACCGGTTCACCCTGCCCGCGAAGGCGAGATCATTGAGACTGCCAAAAAAGCCGTTGCTGTTCTCGGTTGCCAGGGATATTGTGGTGTGGATGTAGTGGTTGCCGATAAGGTGTACGTTGTGGATGTCAACCCGCGGATAACAACGAGCATCATGGGAATAGCTGCATGCTTGCAGGAAGAGATCGCTGAGATTCTGGTCGCCGCCTCAAAAGGCAATGGACCGGATGAGGTTCATCTGACCGGCAGCGCACGGTTCGATATTAACGGGAAGGTAACCCGGGTATGATCGGTATCGATGTTGGCGGGGCAAACCTGAAGGTAGTGGATGATAACGGGGTCCACATCCATTACTGTCCGCTGTGGGAGAAGGCGCCGATCGCTGCTCTGTTGGAACAACACGTAACCCAAAGCGATGAACCGGCAGCCGTTGTAATGAGCGGGGAACTTGCTGATTGTTTTGTTAATAAAATGCAGGGAATCTCCTTCATAGTAGACGCGGTACGAAAAGTTTTCAATTCTGCCCGGTTTTATGGTGTTGATGCCCGTTTCCATGAAAATGCAGTTCCGCAACTGGCCTCTGCCAACTGGCTTGTATCGGCAGATTTTCTGCGGACAACTTATCCCCGGGCGGTCCTGCTGGATATCGGCAGCACTACGGCTGATATCATTCCCCTTGCTCATTTCTCCGAACTCACCGGCCTCACCGATCTTATTAGGCTCCAGAAAGGGTTCCTGGTATACACGGGCATGCTTCGGACGAATATCGCAACGCTCCTGCAGTCAGTAGATCTTGATGGAGTCCGGACTCCGGTGAGCACGGAATATTTTGCCGCAAGTGCCGATGCCCATCTTGTTCTTGGAAATATCACGCAGGGACAGTACAACTGCGATACTCCGGACCACAAGGAGAAAACCCGGGAAGCTTCGCTGCGACGGCTGGCCCGTGTTGTCTGTGCTGATCTTGAGGAAATCGGAGAGACTGGTGCAATGCAGATTGCCCGGCAGTTCCGAGATACGCAACAGAAAATTGTATGTGACGCAGTGCGACACTGTGCATCTTCCCGTTATGAGGATAAGATTATTGTAGCCGGTATTGGTGCGCCGCTCTTTGCGCGGGAGCTTGGCGGGATTGACCTTACGCAGGAAATGGGAGATGTAACAGATGCCCTGCCTGCCTTTGCTGTTAAGGAAATTGCCTTGCGTGACCGGGTTTTTCCTTTGAGTACCTGGTGAGAAGTGAGAGAAGGACCGGTGGAGAACGGGCTTCGTACAGCTGGACGCCTCACTTTAAATTGGTGTTAATTCAGATTTGCATAATCGGATCATTGACTCCTTATTGTTTCTTAAAATAAAAATTATTTTTTAATACAAGTAAAAGATACAATACATAACTATTTGGTTGGGTAAGGGTATCCATTATATAGCATATTCCTATCAAGGTGGTATGTTACAGAAGGCGCATGGAATTGTTAAAATCAAATGAAAATGGTTTTACCGGCCTTGAGGCCGCAATTGTTCTAATCGCATTTGTCGTTGTCGCAGCAGTTTTTTCATATGTTGTTCTTGGTGCAGGTTTCTATACAACGCAGACTGCCCAGGCAACGGTCCATACCAGTGTCGCACAGGCAAGTTCGAGTCTTGAGGTTGTCGGTAATGTTATGGGAATCGCCGTTGCATCTTCACCGACCCGACTCACATATATCAATACAAGTGTTGCCCTCACGGCCGGTGGGACTCCCATGGATCTTCAACAGATGGTCATATCATATTCTGATACCGCAGGTGGAAGGAGTCCCAACATCAGTACAAATGCAGATCTGAACTCATGTGACCTTGTATTCTCAGATCAGACAACCTCTGAAAACTGGAGATGGTGTGTTTCCCAGAAGATCAATGATTTAAACACAGTTCCCAACGATCTGCTTGAACCAAATGAGATCTGGGTTCTTTCAATTGGAATGCCATCATCCTCCAAAGTAAATCAGAAATTCACCGTTAATTTACAACCGGCAGTCGGTGCATTTCTTCCAATAACGAGGACGATCCCTGGTGCGATTAACTCAGTTCAGTCCGTTTATTAACACTCTTTTTTTTTGGTCATACTGATACAATATCATAAAGCAGGTTTGCAGTTATACCTCAACAATAAACAGATTTATTTGTTTAATCTATTCGATGAAGTCAAATATGGTTCGCATTACTTTTTATTGCCGCCAATCATCTTATCTTCAAGAATGTTTTAGGTAGTGTACACGAAGTGCTGTAAAAGTGAAGATGCCCTGTATCCAACAGTGAATTGCAAACAAAGAGGAACAGGGCATGAATCTAAGAGATATCGTACTAAATTATCTTACCGATAACGAGAAGGGAATGCAGCAACTCATCACGTGGTTCCTGAACGATGTGATGAATGAGGAAGTGGCTCAGCAGGCGTGAGTACCGCGCTATGCGAGGTCCAGTTCGCGAAGGGCGCACCGGAATGGGTATCGTCAACGCTCACTGAAGACGAGATTCGGAGAACTCAATCTTTTAAAACCACAATTACGGGAGATCCCGTTTGAGACAAAAGTCTTCGAGCGGTACTCCCGGACCGAGAAAGCCCTGGTAAATGCGATCATCGAATCATATCTTCAGGGAGTATCGACACGTAACGTTGAGACGGTGATCTCGCATCTAGGAGTCAACCAGATCTCGGCATCGTACGTGTCGAAGGTTGCTCAGGAACTCGATGAAAAAGTCCATGAGTTTATCGAGAGGCCAATTGACTCCCATATTCCATTCTTGTTCGTTGATGCTTCGTATTTCAAGGTGAGAGACGGAGTCCGGTATGTCAGCAAAGCTCTTTTTGTTGTAGCCGGTGTGAGGGCAGATGGATACCGTGAGATCTTTTCTTTCAGCATTGCTGATGCAGAACACGAACTAACCTGGGAGGGGATCTTCTCGGACCTAAAGGAGAGAGGTCTTTCCAAGGTTGATCTCATTACTTCGGATGGTCACAAGGGGATCCGGGCTGCCGCAGAAACAATGTTTCCAGGATCTTCATGGCAAATGTGTCACGTACACTTTATCCGTGCTGTCCTCAGGAAAGTTCCTCGAAAATATCACAAGGAAATTGCCGAGACATTGAAGGAATGTCTAAGTGATTCCCATCGATTGCTGGAGTTCGCTGTTCAACTCGATGAACGGGGATTCTCCCGGGCTGCTGACACGATTCACCGGTTCCAGCACGGCCTGATGAATTATCGTTCATTTCCTCCGGAGTTCTGGAAGAAGATTAGGACTACCAATCTCCTGGAACGAGTTAATAAGGAACTCAAACGCCGAAGCAGAAAGATCGGGGCCTTCCCGAATGATGCTTCGTTACTCAGGCTTTCCGGTTCGATCCTCATCGATATCAACGAGGAATGGATCACCGGTAACCGGTATTTATCTGTGAAGAATGAGATGATCTCTTTGGATACGGCGGCTGCTTATTTTACAGCAATATAGAGACACTACCATGTTTTACCCTACTAATAGAATTATTTAAGATTGGTTTATTTTCCATTTTTACTGATTCGCGTTTTTTTGAAGTCTCAAAAAACATCACACCTATCATTGAACAGCAAAGGCATTTAGATTTATATATCATTAAATAAAATTTGTATAAGCATTTGGTGATCATAGCCAAGTATTCGTTAAACGGTGGTGAGGTATTGAAATCCCCTGAAAATGGTTTTACCGGCCTTGAAGCAGCAATCGTTCTTATCGCATTCGTTGTGGTTGCGGCCGTGTTCTCATATGTTGTACTTGGTGCCGGATTCTTCACAACCCAGACTGCACAGGCAACCGTGCATACCGGTGTTGCCCAGGCAAGTTCCAGTATTGAGATTGTTGGTAATGTTATGGGAGTAGCTGTTGCATCTACGCCAACCCGGCTGACCTACATTAATACAAGTGTTGCACTCACTGCTGGTGGGACTCCTATGGATATTCAGCAGATGGTCATTTCCTATTCTGATACTGCTGGTGGCAGGAACCCGAATATCAGTACAAATACAGATCTGAGTTCCTGTGACCATGTATTCTCAGATCAGACAACCTCTGAAAACTGGAGATGGTGTGTCTCCCAGAAGATCAACGATCTCAATACCGTTCCCAACGGCCTGCTCGAACCAAACGAGATATGGGTACTTTCAATCGGCATGCCCCCGACAGCCAAAGTTAATAAGAAAATTAACGTGAATTTCCAGCCTGCAGTTGGTGCTGTTATTTCCCTTTCAAGAACTGTCCCGGGAGCGATAAGCCCCGTCCAGCCGCTTTACTGATCCTTTTTTTTGAACCACTGTATTGACAAATCCGGAATATTCATATCCATTTTTTCAAGTCTGCTTAAAAAATGACGATTGTTACAATCAGTTACTCCTGGCTTGATTCAACCAGAAAAACGCGTTAACATATTTTTTATAAATTTACATAACTGGTATCGGAATTCCAGTATTCCTTACCTTTTTTATTGCATAAGCACCAATGCAAGATCAAGAGGGGATTCCTCATGGTACAGCTACTGCTCTTTTCTATTGAGAAAATCCTCGGTGCGATCCCACTTGCAGATACATCCCATGTTATCCGCATGGTACGGCTGAAAAAAAAACCCTTTGCCCCACCTTGGGAGGCCGGCACGATAAACCATCACGGAAAGGAGATTACGGTCATCTCGATGCGTGCCTTGTTGGGTGTTACCGTTGTCTCTCCCCGGTTAACCGATATGCTGATTATTGCACATGCCGGCAGCAGGGAGATTGCCCTCTGGGTTGACGCAACATCCGGTGTACAGGAAATTTCGCTATCATACGAGTCACTGGTGAGTACAGCCTCCAATCAGTCGGAAATACCGGGAGTGAAATTGACTGCTGATGGAATACACATAATTTATGATCTCTCCAGCATGATTGCGGCGGGAGCACGCGTGCCAGATCATTCAGTAATACAAGGTGCCTATGAACGGGATGGAGCGTGTGACCCTGATGAAAAACCCGGGCCCGGCGAATTCACCGGTGCCTCACTTATCGATTCACTCCTTGATGAGCGGGCAAAAAAAATTGCACAACCGGAGGAGGGATTATCAGAAACCGAGATTATCGAAATTCTCAAATTCCGACTGGCATACCGGGAATATGCCATTGAGATGCAACATATTCGTGAAGTGATCCTGACCGGGGAGATTACTCCAGTACCGGGGACGCCGGAATATATCTCCGGTATCTGTGTGGTGCGGGGCGAAATTATCTCTCTCGTTGATCTCCGCGTCCTTCTTGCCATTCCTGAAAAAGGTCTCACCGACCTGAACCGTGTGATTGTACTGACAGATCATAAACTCTCTTTTGGCATACTTGCAGATCATATAACCGGGATCGGTACCATTGAACTGGACCGTATTGAACCTACGGACCCCGGAGCCGCGGTCCGGAGCGATTATGTTAAAGGAGTTGCCGGTGGATCGCTTATCGTTCTTGATACTGCAGCCATCTTTGCCGATCCCAAGATGATCATTGAGGATACGTAATGCGTATTGGAGAAAGGGCTTTGGCCATCACCATATGCAACAAGGAAATGCCGCTTATTGCCAGTAGGAATCTGGAACTGAATCACTATGTTTATGCAATATGCGATCAGTCTATTCAATCAGGGAGATTATCCGGAACATCAACGGTGGTAGGGAATGCTTGAATTTTTCTCCAACATGAAAGTCGGGACAAAGATCCTCGTAATCTGTCTATTCTTGGCAATTATCCCGACATTGCTCCTTGGCATCGTGGCATATACCAGCTCGAGCAGTGTGATCAGCGAACAGACCCAGTCCCTGCTGGAGACACAGGTCCAGGATATGAAGGGATGGACCAATGATGTCTACAAACTGACACGTAATAAAGTCAACAGCGACCTCAATGTGGCAAAACAGAATTTTTACGGAAAAGGGACGCCGGATATTATTAACCGGAATATGACTCTCATCGATAGCAGCGGTAAGCAGTATGTGGTTAACGATAACTATGAAATTGTCGATAAAGTCCAGGCAATGGTCGGTGGCGCTGCGACGGTCTTCCAAGTGTACAATGACAGTTATGCCGTCCGCATTTCCACCAATGTCCTTGATACCAATGGACAGAGAGCTGTCGGGACACATCTGACTGATGACGTTTATGACTATACCGTCAATACCGGCGAAACATATTATGGCAGGCGAGACCTTTTCGGGAAGGATTATGTTACTGCGTATGAGCCGATTAAGGACCCGAGCGGGAAGATCATTGGAGTCCTTTTTGTCGGTACTGAAGCCGTACAGACCCTTGATGTCGTCAAGACCAGTATCCGTGATACCGTTGTAGGTCAGCATGGGTACATGTACGTCATTGACAGTTCAGGAACGGTGCTTGTTCACCCCACCCTCCAGGGCCAGAACTGGGCGGACAAGGACTATGTCAAGGAGATGTTTTTAAAAAAGGAGGGAGCCATCCCTCACGATGTTGATGGGACACGTGTACTGGATGCATACACGTATTATGAACCTCTCGACTGGTATATCGTTTCACGTGCTGATCTCTCGGACTTTTCCGGCCCCATTGATACGATCCGGAATACGATTTTTGCCCTGGTTATTGGATCTATGGCAATTGGCGCTTTCGTTGCAGTCCTCTTTGGCCGGTCCATCTCTGAACCCCTGCAGCAGGTTGTCCTGATGATCAAGGAACTCAGGAACGGCCACCTTTCTGCCCGTCTTAATCTCAAGCGGAAGGATGAGATTGGTATCATGTCGGCGACCATGGATGAGTTTGCTGATGACCTCCAGACAAATGTTGTCGGCGATATCAAAAAAATTGCCAACGGTGAATATATCGAGCAATTCCCGGCTCCTGTTGATGAATATGATGAGATCCGGCCCGCTCTCCGGATGATGGTGGATTCGCTGGATCACCTGCATAAGGAAACGATCAAGCTCACCGATGCTGCATGGGCCGGCGACCTTTCGGTTCGCGGCGACGAGAATGCCTTCCGTGGCGGGTACCGGATGATTATTGCTGGTTTCAACAAGACTCTTGAAACAATCACGGAGCCAGTCAATGAAGCAATGCGCCTTGCCCGGTTTTATGCATCCGGTGACTTTACTGCCCGATTTGATGAAAAGATCCCGGTTGCCGGTGAATTTGTTGCGTACCGTGATGCACTCAATACCATCGGTATCGAACTCCAGCGCCTGATGAAACTGATCAACGAGGAACTGTACGAGGGGATCTCGGTCCTGTCCTCAGCCTCCAGCGAGATCCTGACCATCACTACCGAATTATCTTCTGCCAGTTCCTTAACTGCAACAACGGTGAACGACACTTCTGATACGGTAGAAAGCGTTCGGAGAAAGACCGACGTAATGAACCTGAAGACCAAAGAGGTTTCCGAAAAGGCGATGAATGCCCTGAATGTCTCCGGTGACGGCCAGAAATCCGTGGAGGAGATTCTCGATGGTATGAACCATATCCAGCGGCAGATGGATATGATCGGGATGAACGTTATCAGGCTCTCCGAACAGAGCCAGGCAATCGGCGAGATCATTGCAACGGTGACAGATATTTCCGAGCAGTCCAACCTGCTGGCGGTCAACGCCTCCATTGAAGCGGCAAAGGCCGGTGAGTTCGGCAAGGGTTTTGCGGTGGTTGCCCACGAGATCCACAATCTCGCCGAACAGTCAAAACAGGCAACCGCGAATATCCGCACTATTCTGACGGATATCCAGCGGGGGGTCTCTTCAACCGTGGTCTCTACAGAGCGGGGGACAAAATCCGTGGCTGATGCTGTGAGGTTGACCAGCAATGCCCGGGAAGCAATCGAAGTGCTCACCCGGTCTACCGCAGAATCCTCGAGACAGGCCATCGAGATTGCGTCGTCCATTCACGACCAGGCTGCCGGTGTGGACCAGATCTCGCTCGCTATGGAAAAGATCCGCGATGCGGCACAGAAAAACCTTGAGATCACACGGAAGGCGGAGAAGACCGCAGAAGACCTGCATGAGCTTGGCCTTCGCTTAAAGAAACTCACCGTCCAGTACCATGTCTGAAGTGCACCTTCCATGACAGGAACGGATGCTGAATTTAAAAAACGGCTGCTTGCTACATTCCGTGACGAAGCGGAAGAGCATCTCGGCGATATGGTGAACCTGCTGCTTGAGCTGGAAAAAGCCGGCCCAACAGCGGATCCCTCTTTTGTTGAGCGGATATACCGGACAACGCACAGTTTAAAAGGAGCAGCCCGTGCAGTCAGCCAGAAAGAGATAGAATCCGTTTGCCAGAACCTTGAAAATGTTTTTTCCCGGATGAAAAAAGGTGTTTATTTCCCTGATGCGGATGCTTTTGATATATTTCACCAGGCAGTGAACGGGATACAGTCGCTCTTAAAGGAAGAGAAACCGCAAGGATTATCCACGGTCGATATAGTTGCCGCTATCCGATTAATCTCCCGGAATGAAGAATGTGGGACTGATCCTGCCGGAGACCGACCGGCATTCGCGAAGACCGCCCGAATGCCGGTAATTCCACCCCGTTCCGGTTATCAAAATTGCGCCCGGAAAAAGAAGGATGCAGTATCTTCTTCCGTGACAGCAGCGCTGCCCCTCGATTCCCTTCTGCAGGGACGTGCCCGTCCTGATATTCCTCCGGTTATCATGCAGGATCTTTCCAGCAGACATGTTACGGAGGGGGGGACTGTGAGGATTGCCGCGCATAAGCTTGACCTTCTTATCGCAGGTTCGGATGACCTGCTTACAACCCGGCTCTTTATGACCCAACGCTTGCGGGAACTGGAAGAGATGATTGCACGGTTTACCCTCTGGCGATGGAACCAGGCCACAATATCATCCGACATCCGTCGTATCCGTGAAAGCTCGTTTGGATCCGAAAAGACCACCCTCCCCTCCGACCTTGTCCTCCCGCTCCAACGGCTGGTGGAATTTCTTGATTACGATCGCGAGTTCGTCACGTATCTCCAGCATGACCTGGCAGAACATATCCGTGAAACGGAGAGAGATCGTTCGGCACTGGAAGCCAGTACATCCGGGATATCCGATCTGATCCATGATGCTGTCCTGCTACCGGTCTCAAGTATCCTTAATACATTCCCCGGGCTTGTCCGGGAATATTCTCGGAATACCGGAAAGCAGGTTGAATTGCTGACCGAAGGGGGGGAGATTGAGGTGGACCGGCGTATTCTTGATGCACTCAAATACCCTCTCATGCACCTGATTTACAACAGTATCGATCATGGTATCGAGTACCCGGACATCAGGGAAACCCGGAACAAAGCCCCCCGGGGTAAGGTACTGATAAATGTCGTTCCCCTCGCTGGTGGAAAGGTGGATATTGAAGTATCCGATGATGGAACCGGTATAGATGTCGGGATTATCCGGAAGGCTGCAGTCCGGGCCGGGCTTATCACTGTTCAGGAAGAATCCAGGCTCACGGACATGGAAGCGATCTGGCTGATTTTCCGGTCCGGCCTGTCCACCAGCTCTATCGTTACAGATATCTCCGGACGGGGGCTCGGTCTTGCCATTGTCGAAGATTCAGTCACGCGTCTTGGAGGGTATGTTACTATCTCATCCGAACTCGGAAAAGGAACTACCATCACAATCCGGGTCCCGGTGAGACTGGTGACATTCCGTGGGGTCGTTGTCCGTTCAGGTAGCCAGGTGTATGTTCTTCCTATGCAGCTGGTACGCCAGGTCCTCCGGGTAAAGGCGGATGCCATCATCCGCAAGGGAGACCGGGTTTTCATCTTGTTCAACGATGAGGAGATTGGTGTGCTCAATCTTTCAGGCATTCTGGGAGTACCCCATTCCGACCCTCCCCCCGGACAAGAAGGAGATGTCTCACTCGTGATCATAGCCTATGGCGCCGGCCAGGTCGCATGTCTGGTTGATGAGGTGATCCGCGTCCAGGAGATTGTAGTCCGGTCTCTCGGGGGCCTGCTACGGCGGGTCAAACGGATTTCGGGGGCTGCGATTCTTGGAGATGGAACGCTCGCCCTGGTCCTCGATCCTCCAGAGCTCATCCAGGAATCCTTCCGGTACGGCGGTCCTCCGACCCAGTCTGCATACACCGACAAGGCAGCACCGCGAATTCTCGTTGTGGAAGATTCCGTTACTTCGCGTGCATTCCTGCAGATGCTCCTTGAACGGGAGGGCTACCAGGTCCAGATTGCGGTTGATGGCATGCAGGCATTCGCAATGCTTAAGGAGCATGAATTTGATATGGTCGTTTCAGATGTTGATATGCCCCGTATGAACGGGTTCGTACTGACAGAGAAGATCCGTGCCGATAACCGGCTCATGACCCTTCCGGTGGTGCTCGTCACGTCTCTTGACTCTGCTGATGACCAGAGGCACGGGATCACAGTCAGGGCCGATGCTTATATTGTAAAGAACAGTTTTGAAAAAGACAACCTTCTCGCTGTCGTCCGGGAACTGCTGATCGCCCGGAAACTGCGTGGACACAGTGCACATGGTGAATCCTAATGGAGAAACCCTCAAAGAGATTGATAAAGATCCTGGTTGTTGAAGACAGTCGGACACAGGCAGAATATCTCCGCCATATCCTGGAGACCGAGGGATACCGCGTTATACTGGCGGAGAATGGAAATGAAGCCATCGAACAGACGGCTGTGGACCGCCCTTCAATTATCCTGTCGGATATCATCATGCCGGAGATGGACGGGTATGAGTTCTGCCACCGGATCAAGCAGGATCCGGAGACGGCAACGATCCCGGTGATCCTCGTTTCCCAGCTCTTTGACCCGGTTGATGTGATCAGGGGACTTGAGTCAGGGGCAGATGATTTTATTATCAAGCCGTACGACCCCGAGTCCATCCGGTCACGGATTAGTACAATACTTGAGTCAATTCCCCTGTCAAAACCGGAGAGTCCGGCATCTCCCATGGAGATCTCGGTATCCGATAAAATGTATCATATCACTGCCGGGAGGATGCGGATCCTCCGTATCCTTCTCTCGACATATGAAGTTGCAGTCAGGAAAAATGCCGAGCTTGAAGAGGCACGCGAACAGCTCAATTCGGTCAACGAACAGCTGCAACAGGCGGTTACCGATCTCCGGCAATCAAACACCAGCCTGGAATCAGAGAACAATGAACGAAGGAGAGTTGAAAAGGCACTTGATGAAGCCAATAAAAAACTGAACCTGATGGCAAGCATCACCCGCCATGATGTGATCAACCAGCTCACCTCCCAGCATGAATCACTCGAAAACGCCCTGTCATTGCAATCAAAGGAACCGGAGAAAGCCTGGGAACATGTGACCAGCGCAGCGGCGATTGCCACCCGCACGCTCAACTCGGTGAAATTCACGGGAGACTACCAGAAAGTAGGGGTCAAATCGCCACAGTGGCAGGATGTCCATACTCTGATACAGGCTGCTGCAAAGGACGTGCTCCCTGCAAGCATAAAATTATGTAATGATATCTCCCCGGGAACTGAATTATATGCGGACCCGCTCATCGGGAAAGTCTTCTCAAATCTGGTAGAAAATACCGTTAAATATGGGGAAAAAGCCACCAACATCCGGTTCAGTCTCCATCCCGGTGCAACCGGCACGGTCATTGTCTGCGAGGATGATGGTGTCGGTATTCCGGACGGGAAGAAAGCGAAGATATTCAGTTACGAACACGGTATGAGCAACGGTCTCGGTCTCTTCCTGGCTCGGGAGATCCTTGCCATCACCGCTATCACTCTCCGCGAGACCGGGACTGCGGGTAGTGGGGCACGTTTCGAGATCCATTGTCCGGAGAATACTCTCCGTAACGTGAAAGGTAATGCCGTGTGACCCGGTATCCGGTACTGTCGTATCCGTCTAAAGATGATTCCTGTTTTTTGGCGACAGATTAACGGGAAATCTTTTTGCGCGTAAACACCGAACGAACGTACACAGGTAATCCCATTCCATGATGATTCCCGGTTCTGCAATCCTCTCGCATCCCATCCACCGCAATCGTATCCTTGCGCTAATTTCACTGACAGTGGTCACGCTCGGTGTGAACCTGTTTGGGATCATGAATAATTTTACCGTGGTCCTTCCTCACCTGCTCTATTTCCCGGTCATCCTCGCATCCTATTGGTATCCCCGCCGCGGCTTGGCATTCAGTATAGGAATTGCGTCCCTTTACGGGATCGTGTCATTTCTTTTTCTCCCGCTGGAGATTCTGGCGGGAATGGTTGTTGTCATGCGTATAGTGATCCTTGTTCTTATCGGAGGCGTGGTATCCTTCTTATCGTGGAACCTTGCGAGATCAGAACAGCAGCTCCAGGACATCATTGAATTTCTTCCGGATGCGACGTTTGCAATCGACAAGGAAGGCCGGATAATTGCATGGAACCGCGCCATTCAGATGATGACCGGCCGGCCAAAGGCTGCGATGCTCAACCGGGACAATTATGAGTATGCGCTCGCGTTTTATGGCGAGCGCCGCCTTATGCTGGCAGGACTGATTGTCAGCAACGAAGAACACATCCGTGAGAAATACCCACAGATACGGCAGGAAGCCGGAAACCTCGTATCGGAAGCATTCCTCCCGCATTTTCACGGGGACCGGGGAGTCCACCTCCGGTTTTCCGCCACTGCGCTTATGGACACAAACGGGAAGGTCACCGGGGCCATCGAATCGGTCCGCGATGTCACTGAACAGGTGATGACGAAGACCGCGCTTGAGAACACCAGCAACCGGCTCAATACTCTTGCCGGGATACTCCGTCATGACATGTCCCGGACGTTGGCGGTTCTGTACGGCAAGCTCCAGTTCGGTGTCATGAAGTTTGGCGCTCCCGATATCATCTCATATATTGCTGACCTTAAAGAATCCGCGAATGCGATCCGGCGCCAGATCGACACCTCCCGGGAGTTCCGTGATATTGGTGTCACCCCTCCCGCATGGATTGTCGTGCAGGACGCGATCGAGACTGCGGCGGCCCGGCTTGATTTTGGGAGGGTTACTTTCCATGCATGGACCGAGCGGCTCTGTGTCTTCTCAGACCCTCATCTTCCTACGGTCTTTTACCACCTCCTTCACAATGCCCTGAAAGAGTCAACAGGATCAACCAGGATCATCATCACGTACCATATCCGGGAGAACAACTGTGCGATCATCATTGAAGACAACGGGACCGGGATTCCGGATGCGGAAAAAGGCACCCTCTTTGTCCAGCGTGAAGACCGGTACGGGAAGGGGCTCTTCCTCTCTTATGAGATCGTATCCCTCACTGGTATGTCCCTCCGCGAGACCGGTATATATCGGGAAGGTGCACGGTTTGAAATTATCATACCGTCGGAAGGATATCGTATCGAGGGAATGGAGCGGTGACACGCATGGACCGACTTCAACCATTTATTTCAGTATCTTCACCCTCCGTTGAAAACGGCAGTGCTGTGCCTTACGTCCGTGAACTGCGTGCCGCAGAATTTGCCCTTGCCGATAACGTCTGGCTGGATTATCACGATACAACCGGGGATCCTGCTGTGGACCGGATCTTTGCGGTATTCGATGACGGGGAGGTAGTCTCCGTTGCCCGGTGTCGGCGGCATAAAGACGGGCTTGAGGTGGACGGGATCTTCACGACGGACTCGTTCCGGAAGAAAGGATATTCCCGCCTTGCAGTCAGTGGACTGGTGGAAGCCTGCCATAATGACGACCTGTACATGTATGCTGTCCGGCACCTCACCAGTTTCTATCAGCAGTTCGGCTTTGATCCGATCCCGGAAAGTGCACTTCCACCGGTGATCCGCGAGCGGTATACCTGGGCTGGAGGGAATCTTGAGGGAGCCGAGGTCCAGCCGATGCGCCGTCGCGTGGGCTTGTAGGATAAAAAGTCAAGAGCCGGAAAAAGGAATAATATTATCGGGAAATCTTTTCACTTCTGCCGGAAGAGGGGGATCATGGGTTTGAGCGGGTCAAACCCGCTGCCATCAGCGTTTAATTTATATGACCGTGAGAAGGCATCGCCCATCACGTTCTCGAACGTGACAACTGCTTTAACTTCGGCTATCATCTTTTCGAGCGGATACTCGTTGATCTGATCGGGAGCGAGAACAGTTATATCGAACTCGATATTTACCGGTACGAGCGCCACATGCACTTTCACGGCATCGGAATTGCCGGCATTTCGTATGATAATCCCTTTTGCATCCTCCCTGAGTTCCGCAACAACATCCGGCAGGGTTCCGCTGTCCTGCATGATGAATAAGGACATTGCCAGGGTTACAATGAGGATGAAGACGATGCCTGCTGCATAGACATTGATAAAAAAAAACAAAATAAGCGTGAGAATAATTCCTGATACAAGCAGGAGTGGTATCTTCCGGTCCATACAGAATATTGTCCTGAACGGTTCATCTGTTTAACGGTTTTATCCGGAAACGTGCCGGGCATACTGGTCCTCCTGATATCATTTCAGGATCTTTCCGGGAGTTGCCGGATGTTCCCGCCCTGGGGTCAGGATAAACAGTGGAGTTTTTTTAAGAGTGTGATTGTCTCCGTTGTTGTTTTATGGGGGGAACCCGTCGGTTTTTCCGCAGGGGTGCTTTTTCCGAGGGTATCAAAAATTGTACGGATGGACTCGGGATGTGAAAGTCCGTATCCTCCTTCGAGTACGAAGGTGAGGGACCGTTCGGTTGCATCGCGTACCAGTGCGGTGAGCGTGCCGATATCTGAAGGTACCAGGTTCATGCATTCGAGCGGGTCGTCGGAGAGTACGTCCTGGCCCGCGGAAACGATGACCAGATCCGGTTTGAACCGCTCAAGCGCCGGAATAAAAATCTCGGTAAAGACCGGGAAATAGTCGGCCATGCCGGAGTTCCGGACCAGCGGGGCGTTGATCGTGAAACCCTCGCCTTCATGCCTGCCAGTATCCTCGATAAAACCCGTGTGGGGGAACGTATCCTTCTGGTGTACCGAACAGTAGAGAACTTTATTACTGTCATAAAAAATATTCTGCGTGCCGTTCCCGTGATGGGCGTCCCAGTCGATGATCGCGACGCGGTCTACGTGAGTGAGGGCATGTGCGGCCGCAACGGCAGCATTGTTCAGGAGGCAGAAGCCCATGGCACGGTCCGCCTCTGCATGATGACCCGGTGGCCGCACGAGTGCAAAACAGCACTCCCCGTCTACGGACCGGTTTACGGCATCGATCGCGGATCCTGCCGCATAGGTCGCAACCTCGTAGGAGCAGGGATTGATATATGTATTCGGGTCAAGGAAGCCCTGAACGATCTGGTTATTCTCGAGGTAGCCGCCCGTATATACATATTCATCGAGCATGCAGAAGTCGACATGTTTCACGCACTGTTTTTCGAGCCATGTCAGGTATCCGGGAACATGAACGCGCTGGAGGTCCTCGAATGAAGCGGGTGTCGGTGTATAAGTCTTCAGGTTTTCCGGCAGCCGGGTGAGTATCGAGACCAGACGGTCGTGGCACTCCTTATGCCCCTTGCAGTCATGGTTGCCGAAAATATCCCCGGTGATTGCTGAACACTTCATGAGAACGTCCCGGAAAATGGGTACGATACTATTCCTTTTTTCAGGTTTGAATATTGTGGAACTGCCACATCATGCCGGCGGGATGCCAAAACTTGTTGAAAAAAGTCAGATATGCCCGGATCCGCTCGTATTCAGTCCGTGTTCATCAACGCCTTATCTTTTCCTGATGCGCGGTGGAATCAAAATCAAGCCCCCCAAAATGGGGAAATACCTGCGGTTGTTAATATATCGTCACGTCGTTAAACAAAAACTGTGAAAATCAAAAGAAGTTAATGCTCCGCTTCTTTGCACAGCGCTGGCGCGCCCGGATTTTCCCGGGAAAAATCGGTCCTGATCGGCGAACAATTCGAAAATTATTAATAACAACATACAAGAGAATTTGATTAACCTATACGAGACCCGTATTGTTAGTAGCTGGTATAGGTGATTGATTCAGAGGTGTGTTAAAAAATGGTGTTTCATCCACCGGTAGCGATCTGCGCAAAAGCAGGAGACGCCGGGAAGTACAAAGTCGGCCTGCCCGCCTGGAATATGCTCCTTCGCGGATTCATGGCTGGTGCCTATATCGCCATGGGTGCTGCTCTCGCAACAATGTGCAGTGCAGGGATTATGGCAAGCGATGCCGCACTGCGGTATGGTGCCGCGAGTGCAGGTTTTTCACAACTGATCACGGGAGCCGTGTTCCCGGTTGGGCTTATTATCATCGTCCTTACCGGTGCTGAGCTTTTCACGGGCGACGCAATGCTCGCCCCGATGGCAGCGTTCATCCACAAGATCAGCTGGATGCAGGTCCTGAACCTGTGGGTTTTTGTCTATATCGGCAACCTGATCGGATCGATTGTTTTTGCCTATATCATGGCATACGGTCCTCTCGTGTCGTTCGATGCGGCAGGTGTAGCAACCGTTACCGGGTTTGGTTCGCGAGCGATCGCCATTGCAGGTGCAAAAGTCAGTTATGTCGGACTGATGGGCATGTGGTCTGCATTCCTTAAAGCAATTGCCTGTAACTGGCTCGTCAACCTCGCAATCCTGCTCGGAATCTGTGCAGATGATGCGGCAGGCAAGTTCTTCGGCATCTGGTTCCCGATCATGGCCTTCGTTTCCAGTGGATTCGAACACTGTGTTGCGAACATGTATTTCATTCCCGCAGGTATCTTAACACAGGGATTCATCACAGACCCCGCCAAGATCAATGCCGGCCTGAACTGGATAACGATGTTCACAAACAATATCGTCATCGTCACTATCGGCAACATTGTCGGCGGAATGCTCTTTGTCGGTGTCCTGTACTGGGTATCCTTCCGGAAAGAGATCGCAGCGCTGAAGTAATGTCTCACCCCAATCATTTTTATGAAAAACAGAGATACCAATCTCAATGTTTCCACAATCGCAATAGCAGAGGTGATGATTCCTCACCCCTGCATATTGTCGCCTCATTTTCCAGCCCCGTGATCCGGAACCATCTCACCGGGATAAACACGGGGTCCTTTTTTTATTCATACCCCGTATTGTATACTGGAACGTAATCGCAGCACTGAAGTAGGTTAACGGCAAACAGTCTTTCTGATGAAGATCGGAAATATCGATGTGAAGGTCTCCTACATCACCATTGCGGTGTTTGTTATCTTTACCATTTTTTTACTTAGTGCATCGGTGTTCAGTCCTGATGTGAGATCGAATCTCATCTGGCTCATCCCCTGCCTGTTCCTGCTGCTTGTCATTCCCGTTGCGCTTAATTACCTGAGCCGGAGCCAGTATGCAGAGGTAACTCCCCTCTATGAGGCCGAGGCAAAAACGGTGAGGGTCAAGCTCATCAATGAGAATATGGTCGGCAAGCCGGTGCGCATTGAAGGGGTGGTGGAACGGGTGCATTTCCAGTTCCTGAACCGTCCCCAGTACCTTGTTGCAGACCGGTCCGGTGCGATCTCGGTCAAGATGTTTACCAGTCCCGATGAAGATGTCAAGGTCAATGATGTTGTGGAAGTGCTGGGGCAGGTTATTCGCCGTTACCTTGTTGCCGGAGAACCGGTGATCAACTGCGTGTCCATCAGGAAGAAAAAAAAATCCAATGACTGATGTCAGCACTCTTGTCCGGGTCAGATATTATCTTGGGATCTCCGAATCACCTCAGCCGGAAATAATATAGTTATCCGGAAGTCCTGATGCTGAATACAGGTGAAATTATGGTTCAAACACGACAAAAAGCGGGCTCCATGATATGGTTGCTGGAACTGGCAGTACCGGTATTTTCCCTTGGTGGCGCACTGGCTGCCATTATTTTTTCCGGCTCCGGTGGAGATCCCGTGGATCTCCGGTATTTTGCCACCGGGTGTATCATCGGGTCATTCATACTTGCCTACCTTGCATGGATAAGGCCACACAAGGATATCGTTGCACTGACGACCCCGATCTACTCCGTTTTCTTCTTTGTAATGCCCTCGGATTTTTCGGTTGGCATCATCCTGATACTACTGTATGCAGTGAGCCTTACCCTCCTGCTCGTCCGCCTGAAACTCCGGTTTGGTGTGGCACATACTCCGGAAAATGGCGGACAATCCTTAAAAGAACCGTTAAAATCCTACTGCGAGACCGTGCGACAACAGGCTGCGGGGATCCCACTGGAAGCAGCACATGCTGCGGCAGTCACGTTTGCCCGGTTTGCCCAGGGGGAATACCGGGAAGCCGCGCAGGCTGCCGGCGCCGCAACGGTCAGTCTTACGGAAACGAATCCATGTCCACCTCTTGTAACTGCGTTTGCCATTGTCCGGGAACAGGCCCTGTTGCTCGATGAGTCAACGGACCAACCGGAACAATTTATTGAATTTTCTGCATCTGATGCTGCCGTCCTGGCAAAACCACTGTCACCGGCAGACCAGCTCAATGACCGGTTTGAAGTATCGCTCGACAATGCCCTTCTCCTTCTGTTTGCCACTGCGTGGAATGCATCGGCAAAAGATCAACCGGTCCTGCTTCTCGGGCAGAGTTTTGCCCTGAAAATATTCAACCCTTAATAACCCGTGTGGGCGAGCGTGTCCATAAAAACTGAATGCATGCGTCAAGCGCTGTGCATTTGCACTGAACAATCAGGATATAGATCGTGAGTTGGAGACATCGAGTGGATCCGCTATGACCGTCAGAAACAATACGAAAGAAAAAAACCTCACGGGTAATAATTACTATGGGGGGCAGTCCTGATGAATGGTGATATGATTCAGAGGTGTGTATATCAACCAAGGAATAGGCAGGATCATGCCCCACATTTGACCGGTATGCTGTGCGCTAGTGCACAAACACTATGCACAATGTATATGTATAACACATCCCCTAATTAAGCCTTGGCACATGTTTGCGCCGGCAGTCATACGAGCCGGATAAAAAAATGCGATGATATCATGACGAAAAAACCGGGATTATTCTGTCCCGTACCGGAGATCTCCCATGGCTGACATCCAGGATACGGATGAAGCAGCGCAGATCCGCGCAGTACTCCGGGAACACCCCCATGGGATGAGTATCAAGGAGATTTCTGCCACGGTCTCGATGAGCCGGAACTCTGTTGCAAAGTACCTTGAGGTCATGGCAACGGCAGGACAGCTCGATGTCCGCCACGTAGGAAATGCCAAGCTCTACACGCTCTCCCTCCGGGTCCCGGTGGGAGATCTCCTGAACCATGCCCGGGAACTGATCCTGGTCCTTGACAATGACCTGCGGATCGTGCAGGCCAGCGGATCGTTCTGCGGGTTTACCGGGATTTCCCGGGAGACGATCCTCCATTCACGGTTGAGCGCGCTGCCAATCCCGCTGTTGTCGGCATCAGAAGAGCGGGAGATTGTTGTCCTCCTCAACGGCGGCCCCACCTGGAAGAAGGAGATCCATGTTATCCGCAATGGCACGGATGTGTACTTTGACAGCCGGTTCATCCCGACCGTGCTCGAAAATGGCGTGCCCGGCATCACCCTGATATTGGAGGATATCACGGAGCGCACGCACGCGGAGAAAGCGATGGCTGAACGCGACCGGCTCCTCCGCACGATCTTTCAAATCCCAACTTCTCCTCAGTTCTTCATCGACCGCAACCACAAGGTCGTGTACTGGGACCGGGCCCTGGAGATCATGACCGGGATCAAGGCAGAAGAAGTGGTCGGGACGAGCTGTCAGTGGAAGGCATTCTATCCCAATCCCCAACCGTGTCTTGCCGATCTCCTGATCAATGGGGACCGGGATACAATCTCCCGCATGTTCGAAAAAGCCCGTACGGATATCCCTGTTGACGGGCGGTACGAGTACACGGACTTCTTCCCGGATATGAGTGTCGGGGGCAAATGGCTGCATATCACTGCCTCGCTCATCCGGGATACCACCGGCACGATCACTGGTGCCATGGAAGCGGTCGAGGATGTCACTGACAAGAAGAAAGGACACTTCGTTGTCCAGACCTGAATCAGATCTGGACATTTCTTTTCCTGATGTCCTGCATCTTGCCTGGTGGAGGTTTAGGTTTTTTCTGGTTATTGAAAAAACGAAGTCCACTTTGTTTAGGATGAAAGAGCGCCAGCAGGTTCCGAGGAACCCGGTTCCCGGCGCATCGGGCAGACGCTGATCCCATTGAGATCGCCAAGGCAGAAATCAAACCGGTCGCGGATTGATTTGGGGAGCTCCGCTTCCGGAATCAGCCGGAAACCCAGACTGCCATAGAAATTTACCAGTTCGGTTTTTGAGTGCATGAAGAGCGTCTCGTTCCGGCCACACTCCTCGATCAGCAGGATCATGACCGACCGCGCAAATCCCCGGAGCCGGTATTCGTCCAGGACATACACCGCATCCACTTCCAGCCCGTCCTCGTGCCGGGAACACCGGGCAACCCCGATGATTCGCTGGCCGGCAAAAACTGCAAAGAGCCGGTCAACATTCCGGTCCGCTTTCTGCTGGTGGTAATGGATCCAGAGTTCCTTCTCGGCCCGCACCATCTCCGCGGGTGTGAGCTCGCGGACTTCCACGGCTTCGATCACGCGGCCGGGCACCGTTGTTGTCCCTTCGGAGAATATGAATTTCCCGATCTGTTTTATGAATTTTGGATGGATGTCGAGAAATCCGCTGCTTTCTTCGCCAGCAAGGTTGTACAGGGTGAGGAGCGTCAGGTCCTCGTAATAACGATCACTATCAGCCGGCGCGGAGATGGTTGCCATCGTTCACTCCTTCTCGTCAGTTGCCGGGCCGGTACGGCCGTGTGGCATGGAATCACCGGAAATCTGCACCATTGTTTTTTATCAATTATTGTTTATGCACGATAAGGGTAATTGCTACGGGAATGTTATCGGGAGATCGAGGGTAGGTTTATGTCTCCTTTCTCGGGCCTGATGGCCTTCAGCAACTCGAAGAACGCATCAGCGTTCTTCTCGTGCTCCAGGAATGATGTCCTGTCGCATGTCGAAGAATTACTGCGTAATTCTTCTCTTGTCTCAGGTCTGATGACCTTCGACAAATCGAAACATTCTTTCCTGTCCCGGCCAAGTATCAGAATAGGCATAGGCTGGCACAAACCGGCATATGTATAACCAGAGGTGTGTGGCATGATCGATAATCTCTTACTAGGTAACCTGAGGTTTCGGGAATCGGATTTTACCCCGAATATTGACTATTACAAGGAGCTCGCAGTGGGCCAGCACCCGAGCACGCTCTGGATCGCATGTTCAGACTCGAGGCTCCAGTCCGGGCATATCACACAGGCCCGGGCCGGTGAACTCTTCATCCAGCGCAACATCGGCAACATCGTGCCGATCCATGACTGGAACTTTGCAACCGTGCTGGAATATGCGGTTTCCCACCTGAAGGTGAATGACGTTGTAATCTGCGGGCATTCGAAGTGCGGCGCCATCCGCGCCCTTGACCAGGAGAGCAACGATTCCTACATCCCGCTCTGGCTGAACAATGCCCGTGATGCAAAGACGCGGGTGGATGCGAAAATCGCCGTTCCGAAGACTGAACTGGAGAAGGAGGAGCGTTACAAACTGATCGAGCAGGAGAATGTCCGGCTACAGATCGAACACCTGTATACGTACCCGCTCCTTAAGAAAGCGGTTGATGAGAAACGAATTGCGGTCCACGGGCTCTATTACGATCTTGGCACGGGCGCGCTGACCCGGGTAACCTGATACGGCCTCCCCGGCCTTCAAATTTTTGATGTCCGTGAAAAATGACGCGACCGGGATTGTCCCGTTCTTTATAAAAGATGGTTAATCCCGGTACCTGTTACCGGTATCAGGACGACCGCTCATAATATTTCATGGAGCCGCAGGCACCGCAGTGGTCGCCTTCGATCAGGTAATCGGGGACCGTCTCGCCGCAGCCGGGGCAGGTGACGGATTTCCATTTCTTCTTTGGGGTAACTTTCACCCTCACTTTTTCAGATGCGAGAATCGCCCGCCCTGCTTTAAAGATCTCATCTTGGAGTTTATCTTTCATGGTATGCTTGTCATAAGCCGGGCTGTTTGCATACCAGGTATCGATGACCGGATAGGTTTTCAGTTTTGCCAGGTCCACGTAAACCCGTACTGCTTCTGTTGTCTCCGTATCTGAATGACCGTTGAGGGTGATGGCAAACTTGCCGATGGGGACAACCCTGAGTCGGTTGTTGCCGGTGGTGCAGTGTGCCATTACCTGCAGTGCATCCGGAAGGCACTTGGGTGTCTCGCAGACCCCATATAGTTTCAGGTCCGGGCTCATCCCGAGCAGTTCAAGGGCATAATCCACCATGAATGCCCCGATGAGCACTCCCGGTGCCGGGTAGGTGTGGAATGCAGTCAGTTCTTGTATCTGGTCCTGCAGTTGCGGGCTGATGTGATGGGTATCCATCACGGATTTGAGTTTTCTTTCCTGATCATCGTGCTTACCGGTCATGTTAATCCGTGGCATCACATCTGATAAACTTTTTATGATTGGTAACTGGCGTCATTTATCCGGAGGTATTATCCAGACATTGTGGCTGTTACTTTGCGTGCTCGATCTGATGTAACGATATTCCCCGTTACTTTCGATGGGAGTGATCAGAAATTTTGCTCTTCATTCTCTCGATCCGATTGTTCCCGGGTCAGTGGAACCATGGATGGTCGGTTGCATGCCATGAGCACATCCTCCATGTCAAGATGTCCCGGTTCCCGCACGGTCCCGGCAAGCGTTGAGAGAGATACGATCGAAATGGGTATCTGCATGCCAAATACCTCCATGGACGCGACCGCTGGCAAAGGCATCCTTGCATAATGACGGACACTCCAGCGGTCCACCACCACGTCCATCCGGCTGAGCTGCATGGAAACCCGGGAGTAAGGCATAACTGCAGACAGTGACCGGCAGAGATCCACGACCGGCGATCCGATCCGGGTGCCCGGGTAGAACGGTTCCTCCGGGAGGACAATCTTCCCGCAGTTGCGGCAGGAGGACCGCTGTATGATCACGTTGACCGGGCAGGTTTTATCCTCCTCAACCAGGATCGCAAACCGTTTCTTCCGCTCATCATACCCGGACAGTGAGCCGCCGCAGGTACCGCACGTGTTGCCGGGATGGAACCTGGTTCCCTCGCATACCAGAAGTGCCGCATGGATAATGTTGGTGAGGATGGGAGGGAACGGGCGGAGCCTCATAAAACGGCCTCGCGTTTGCGCGATTCACTAGCTGCACAACAATAACGCGTTGCACGGCCACGGTTTTCCCGGTCCACTCTCAAAAACAACCCCTCTGCCCCAAACCAATCACCATTTTTAGGTTGATCTCATAATCTATAAATAACATTTTACCGAGATCAAATATTAAGCAAAATTGATTATCCAATTTTGCATTAAAAAATTCAGAGGTGTGTATAACATGGGCGTCCCCGTCACTTTTTGACCCGGGCCTCCATGAGTGTGGTGCTACCATGAGTGATAGTCTAAATACTCTTAAGTATACAACGACGACATGTCCCTACTGCGGGGTCGGCTGTGGCCTGAACCTTGTATCCAAGGGCAACACGCTCGTTGGCGTAGAACCGTTTAAGCGGTCCCCGATCAACGAAGGCAAGCTCTGCCCGAAGGGTGCGGTGTGCTGGCAATCGGTCCAGAAACCCGGCCGGCTGACAAAGCCCTTAATCAAGAAGGGTGACAAGTTCGTAGAAGCCACCTGGGACGAAGCCCTTGACCTGATTGTCAAGAATTTCACGGAGATCGCGAAGAAGCACGGGCCCAAGGCCCTCGGTTTCCAGACTTCGTGCCGTACCGTGAATGAGGACTGTTATGCCCTGCAGAAGTTTGCACGCTGCGGGTTTTTGACCAACAACGTCGACAACTGTGCACGTATCTGCCACGGACCTTCCGTTGCCGGTCTATCCCTCTCCTTCGGTTCCGGTGCAGCCACCAACCCGTTCGAGGATGTCCTGAACTCCGACCTGATCGTCATGTGGGGTTCCAATGCAGTCGAGGCCCATCCGCTTGCCGGGCGCCGTGTCATGCAGGCGAAGAAGAAGGGAATCCCCATCGTTGTCGTTGACCCGCGTCTCAGTGCAACGGCACGCCTTGCGGACAAGTGGATCCGGTTCAACCCGTCGACCCACATCGCCCTCGCCAACAACATGATGTATTATATCATCAAGGAAGGCAACGAGGACAAGGAGTTCATCAAGGAGCGCACGAAAGGTTTCGAAGACCTCAAGAAGACGGTCGAGAAGTATGCTGACGCTACGAAAATCCATGGTGTCCCTCAAGAGACGGTCCTGGAGTTTGCGCGCCAGTATGCAAAGGCAAAGAACGCGGTTATCATTTACTGCCTCGGTATCACCGAGCTTACCACCGGTACCGACAATGTCCGTTCAATGGGCAACCTCTCGCTCTTAACCGGCAACATCGGTCGCCCCGGAGTGGGTGTCAACCCGCTCCGTGGCCAGAACAACGTGCAGGGCGCCTGCGACATGGGTGCATACCCGAATGTCTACTCCGGCTACCAGGCCGTTGCAGTTCCCGAGAACCGCGCAAAGATGGAGAAGGCCTGGTTCTTAAAAGAAGGTTCCCTGCCCGACTGGTACGGTTCAACCCTGACCGAGCAGATCAATGACTGCGGCGATGTTGTCAAGGCGATGTATGTCCTCGGCCTGAACCCGGTAGTCTCCTACCCCGACTCAAACCATGTCAGGAAGATGTTCGACAAGCTCGACTTCCTTGTCATGCAGGATATCTACTGGAACGAGAGCTGCGAGTATGCAGACGTTGTCCTGCCCGGCACCTGCTTTGCGGAGAAGGACGGCACGTTCACCAGCGGCGAGCGGCGCATCAACCGTGTCCGGAAGGCTGTTGACGGCCCCGGCGAGTCGAAGTATGACTGGGAGATCATCGGCATGCTGGCAAAGAAGATGGGCCTCAAGGGCTTTGACTGGAAGTCTGCACAGGATGTCTGGGATGACCTGCGAGCAGTTACCCCGTCTATGTTCGGATGTACCTACGAGAAGCTCGGTAAACCCGAGTCAGTGCACTGGCCATGTCCGACCGTCGAGCACCCGGGAACCCCGATCCTTCACATCGGCAAGTTTTCCGCCGCAGACGGCAAGGGAACGATGTTCGGTATCGAGTACCGCCCGCCCGCAGAAGTTGCGGATGCACAGTACCCGTACACGCTCATGACCGGCCGTGTGATCTTCCACTACCACACGAGGACCCAGACCGACCGCTGCCCGATCCTGCACTACGAAGTGCCGGAAAACTACGTCCAGCTCAACACGCTGGATGCAAAGGAGCTCGGTATCAAGCAGCATGAGAAGATCAAGGTAACGAGCCGCCGAGGCGAGACGATCGCCATTGCCCGGGTAACGGACGATGTTGCCCCGAAGGTACTGTACATGCCGATGCACTTTGCCAATGGTGCCAACAACCTCACCAACACGGCGCTCGACCCGATGTCCAAGATGCCGGAGCTCAAGCACTGTGCTGTCAAGGTCGAGAAGATTACGGGGGCTTAAACCATGTCAAAGAAAGGCGATATGTTGTATGCATGGACCAATGATGCCGAGATCCAGAAGAAGGCAGAGCTTGGCGGTGCTGTAACGGCCCTCTGGAAACATGCACTTGACAACAAGATCGTTGATGCGGTATTTGTTGTAACGAAGGGCTACGATCTTTATGATGCAGTCCCGGTCGTTATTACCGACTCCAAGGATCTTGCAAAGACGGCAGGGTCACTTCACTGCGGTACGCTCCTGATGGCCAAGCTCGTTAAGAAGTACCTTGACGGCGCAAAGGACAAGAAGATCGGGGTGACTGTTAAAGGCTGCGATGCCATGGGGTTCTACGAACTCGCCAAGCGCAAGCAGATCAACCTTGACAATGTCATCATGATCGGTGTCAACTGCGGAGGGTCGGTCAGCCCGGTCCTTGCCCGTAAGATGATCAAGGAGAAGTACGATGTTGACCCGGACAAGGTCCACAAGGAAGAGATCGACAAGGGCCAGTTCATCATCGAGTACGAGGGAGGCCACAAGGGCATCTCTGTCGACGAACTCGAAGAGGCCGGCTTTGGCCGTCGCCCGAACTGCCGCCGCTGCAAGATGAAGATCCCCCGGCAGGCAGACCTTGCCTGCGGTAACTGGGGAGTCATCGGCCCCAAGGCCGGCAAGGCGACCTTTGTCGAGGTCTGCTCCGAGAAGGGTGCAGCACTCCTTGACGGCGCAGTCAAGAAAGGCATTCTCGCAACCGAAGCGGCGAACCCCAAGGGGCTCGAGATCCGCGGAAAGGTCGAGGGCGCGATGTTCAAGCTCGCCGACAAGTGGCGCAAGCACGACTTCGAAGGCCTCGGCGATGGCAAGGACCGGTTAAAGAAGATCATGAACGAGACCTCCCGGTGCATCAAGTGCTACCAGTGCATCGACGTCTGCCCGATCTGTTACTGTGTCGACTGCACGACCAAGAACCCGGCCATGGTTCCCCCGGGCGAACTGCCGGTCAACTTCATGTTCCACCTCATCCGCTACTCGCACATTGCCGATTCCTGCGTGAACTGCGGCCAGTGCGAGGAAGTCTGTGCAGCAGAAATCCCGAACGCGCTGATCATGCACGCCCAGCAGGTTGAACTCGAGAAGATGTTCGGCCATACTCCGGGCGTCAACATGGAACTTCCGCTCATGGCATATGTCGAGGAGAAGGAAGAGCGTGCCCGGTTGAACAACACCGGTAGCGACATGATCTACCAGAACGTGTTCAACCCGGTTGCAAAGAAATAATCTCTCTTTTTTTTACCGGGCGTTAGCCCGGATTACGACAGATATTGCAGGTATTTTCCCGGATAATTGAATCGGTATCCGGATAATTTTCATCGGAATGTTACCTGATTGAAAAAAGGACCCGGTGCAAGGAATTGCACCGGGGTTTATACGGATGTTACACCCAGATATTTTCGGGAAATGCCATTTCGGTGTAAAGGTCTTCGAGCCGTGCCTTGTGTCCCCGCTCCATGTTGGCAAGCTGGGAGAAGAGCAGTTGGGTTTCCATGTCGTCAGCAGCCTTGGCAAACTGGGTATACATCTGCATGGCCTCAAGTTCCTTCTTGATCGCAAGTACCAGGCCATCAAGCGGCTTTAGGTTCGCGGTCAGCTTCGGTGATGGGAGTGCATCCCCGACCTTGTAGTCATGGCCTGCGGAGAATTTTATCTTGCTCACATCTTTGGTTAAGAATGCCTGGAGGAATTCGCGGTGTTTTTTCTCTTCCCCGGCCAGTTCATCGAAGAGTGCTTTCAGGTTCTTGTCTTTTACCTTGTCGGCAACGTTTCTATAAAACGTGTACGCTTCGACTTCCCTGTCGATTGCGATTGAAATGATCTTCTTTGCATCTTCTGCTTTCATACTCACACCTCGGTTTGAAAATTTTATACTTGGTATTACAGAAGGAGTTATATAAAAAGGATAGGTTGCTGCTAATGGGCAGATGCTCCGGTGAGGCCCCCCTACACCGGAGAGCATAACCCGAAAATACCGGTTTTACTGCCCAGTTTGGTTCAGTGTCAATTATCGTTCACGAACCCCGGGAATGTGCCTGGTCGAGGGGTTACCACATGCCGCCAGGATCTCCAGAGCATTGGGAGGGAATATGTCACTGGAACGGGCAGCGATGTTGGACAGCTCCATCATGCATACCGGCAGCCTCATCCCGAACATATCCATTTCAGGAATATCGGAAAACCGAATGCCCGTATAATTTTTCCAGGTGGTACGGTTCACGCTGATTCCCAGCGAATCAATCACCCGTGCCGCCCGGCTGGGCGGCATGGTCGTGGAGAGGGACGAAAAAAGATCTATGACCGGTGAACCGATCCGGGTGCCGGGGTAGAACGGCTCGTCAGCGTAGCATAAATCCCCGCAGGATTTGCAGGTGAACCGCTTCACCCGGACCCTGATAGTACGTTCTGTTTCATCCTCTTTTATGGTGGCAAACTTCCTGGTTTTTGTATCATATCCTTGTACAGTACCACCGCATTTCGGGCATCTGGTGCATGCCGTGAATTCCAGGTTATCGAACACCATGACCGCGGTCTGGATGAGGTCTTTCATCATGGGGGGAATGCGGGGCGGGCGCATGGGTATATTCTCCGGTTATTGTATGTGCTGTGCACTAATGCTGCGCGTTTTTGGCTTTCTCTGAATACACCTTTATAAATCCCCCAATAAATACCCACCGATAATCATCAAAAATCAGAAATAAACCCTATTCATTTAATAATGGTTTTTTTCCAACTACTAGTGTTCGAGGACAGAACATGGATCTGAAATACGTACCAAGCACGTGCCCCTACTGTGGCACCGGCTGCGGGATCAACCTTGTTGTCAAGGATGGCCAGGTCACGGGCATCTCGCCCTGGCACCGCAACCCGGTCAACGAGGGCAAGGTCTGTATCCGCGGGAACAGGTCGTTCGAGTTTGTCAATAACGTCGAGCGTATCACAACCCCGCTGATCAAAAAGGATGGCAAATTTGTCGAGGCAAGCTGGGAAGACGCGTACAAGGAGATCGCAGGCCATCTCAAGTCCGTCAAGGGCGATGAGATCGGCTGCGTGGCATCGGCCCGCACCTGCAACGAGGACAACTACGTCTTCAAGAACTTTGCGCAGAACGTGGTTAAGACCGCCAGCATTGACTACTGCGGCCGCGGCTGCAATGCAGACGCTGTCAGGGGTCTTGCCGATGCATTCGGCAAGGGAGCCATGACCAACTCCATCACTGACATTTCGGATGCAAAGGCAATCCTTGTCATCGGCAGCAACCCGCTAGACGAGAACCCCCTTGCAGGTCGCCGGATCATCATGGCCCGGAAGAATGGCGCAAAGGTCATCGTTGCCGATGCCCGGACCAGCGCCACAGCGAAGATCGCAGACCTCCATATCGCAATAAACCCCGGTACGGAAGTCGCGTTCCTCAACGGTGTCGCAGCAGCTATCATAAAGGCAGGCAAGGAGAACAAGGACTTCATTGCCAAAAAGACAAAGGACTTCGAAAAATGCAAGGCCGCAGTCGCCCCGTGCACACCCGAAGCAGTGGCAAAGATCTGCGGGATTCCGGAAGGTATTGTCACTCAGGCAGCCGAGATCTTCACTGCATCCAGCCCCGCATCGGTCGTCACTTCTGCCGGAGCAGTATCCGGCGATATCCTCCGCGCGTCGGCAAACCTTGTACTCCTCACCGGCAATGTCGGTGTTGCAGGAGCGGGTGTCAACCTCCTCCGCGCCAAGAGCAATGCGCAGGGTGCCATGGATATGGGCTGCGTCCCCGCGGATAACGGACACGCCGTCCCCGCGATGATCGAAGCGGCAGCAGCCGGCAAGATCACGGCGCTCTATGTCATGGGCGAGAACATTGCTTCCGCCGGTCCAAAAGTCGCAGAGGCTCTCGACAAGGTCGGTTTCATCGTGGTCCAGGACATGTTCATGACCGAGACCGCCGCAAAGGCCCATGTGTTTCTCCCGTCAGCCTCATTCACTGAGCGCGACGGCACCGTGACCAACAGCGAACGTCGTGTCCAGCGCGTACGGAAGGCTGTTGAGCCGATCGGCTCCTCCCGGGCAGACTGGCAGATCATCTGCGAGCTTGCAACGGCCATGGGTGCCGACAAGGGCTTTGCTTTCAAGAGCGCTGACGAGATCTTCGAAGAGATTGTAAAGAACGTCCCGGACTATGCCGGCATCACGTATGCAATGCTCGAGAAGCCCGAGGCCATCCAGTGGCCCGCAGCGGGCGGTGTATTTGGTTCAGCATTCCTCTATGCCGACAAGTTTGCCACAAAAGACGGGAAAGGGACCTTCGCAGCAGTCGGGTACACGGCCGGTGAAGCAGTCAGCGCCGATTACCCGTTCGCTGTTGCGGCACAGTGGCCGAGAGGGACCCTCTCCCTGAACACCGCATCGATCGTCCGTGAATTCCCCGAGGCAAAAGTCACGATCAATAAGGCCGATGCGCAGAAACTCGGCATCAGCACCGGGAATAAAGTCAAGGTATCCGGTAAGGACGGTTCAGTCACCATGACCGCGAACGTAACTACCGGGATCAAGACCGGGGTCGTTTCCCTGCCGCTTGCGGCTGCAGCGGTAAAACTTGAGAAGACGGAGGGAGCATAACATGACAAAGAAAGGCGATATGCTCTATGCATGGACCAACGACGCAGAGATCCAGAAGAAAGCAGAGCTCGGTGGTGCAGTTACCTCCCTCTGGAAGCATGCACTTGAGTCAAAAACAGTCGATGCGGTACTCGCCATCACCAAGGGCAAGGACCTGTACGATGCACAACCGGTCCTGATCAAGGACCCCAAGGACCTGGCAAAGACCGCCGGGTCGCTCCACTGTGGTACCCTGCTCCTGCCCAAGCTCATCAAGAAGTACCTGGATGGCGCCGAAACCATGAAGATCGGTGTTACCGTCAAGGGCTGCGATGCGATGGCATTCTATGAACTTGCCAAGCGCAAGCAGATCAACCTCGACAACATCATCATGATCGGTGTTAACTGCGGAGGATCGGTCAGCCCGGTCATTGCCCGGAAGATGATCGCTGCCAAATATGACGTTGACCCGGACAAAGTCCACAAGGAAGAAATCGACAAGGGCCAGTTCATCATCGAGTACGAAGGCGGACACAAGGGTATCTCTGTTGACGAACTCGAAGAGGCCGGTTATGGCCGCAGGTCAAACTGTCGCCGCTGCAAGATGAAAGTCCCCCGCCAGGCAGACCTTGCCTGCGGGAACTGGGGAGTTATCGGACCCCGTGCCGGAAAGGCAACCTTTGTCGAGGTCTGTTCAGAGAAGGGTGCAAAACTTCTCGATGGCGCCGTAAAATCCGGCGTCCTCGCAACCGAGGCACCTAATCCCAAGGGCCTTGAGATCCGCGGAAAGGTCGAGGGCGCAATGATGAAACTCGGCGAGAAGTGGAGAAAGCACGATTTCGAGGGCCTCGGAGAAGGCAAGGACCGGTTAAAGACGATCATGACCGAGACCTCCCGCTGCATCAAGTGTTACTCCTGCATCTCCGCCTGCCCCATCTGCTATTGCATAGACTGCACGACAAAGAACCCGGCCTATGTAACGCCCGGGGATATACCCCCGAATTTTATGTTCCACCTGATCCGGTTCGCACATATTGCAGACTCCTGCGTGAACTGCGGCCAGTGCCAGGAACTCTGCCCCGCGGAGATCCCCAACGCCATGTTCATGCACGCGCAGCAGGTCGAGCTCGAGAAGATGTTTGGCCATGTTCCCGGCCAGAATATGGAACTGCCGCTCATGGCATTTGTGGAGGAAAAGACCGAGCGTGCCCGGCTCCACAATACCGGCAGCGACATGATCTACGAGAACGTATTCAACCCCCTCAAGGGGCACTAATCTTTTTTTTAACATGGGCAGGAAATTTTCCGGTTCCCGTGTTGTAACCTAAAAAGAATATTCTGTTACTGATCTTTCGAGCTGGCGGCCTTCACCGGGTCTTTCCAGAACAGGACTGCCATGATAAATGGTGCGAGAAGGAAGATGGCGGATGTCGCCGGTTGCCGGAGGACTGCAAGGATGATCCCGATGAGTGCCAGCGCCGGGAAGACGAGCGCCCACTGGAGTTCACGCCGGATCCAGTGCGGTTCCAGGCGGGGGGTAAGGTATGTCCCCCTGCTCATGATATAGATCCACTGGACAAAGGCGATCATACCGATCACGAAGATGTTCAGTTCGAAGAGTATGGCACCGAACATATCGTAGGGGAAGTCACCCGCCACGTTCGTGGTGAACGGGATGAGGCAGACGAACGCGAGGCTCGCGATGTTCATGACAAGGAGCGGGCGGTCGAGGTGCTGGAGGTGGTGGAAGCGCTGGTGCTCGAAGTACCAGAAGAGCGCGAGGATGATGAACGCGATAAAGTAGTGCAGGATATCCGGGAGTACGTTTGTGAGAATGTCCTGCACCGGTTCTGCAATCTCCGTGTGCAGGTACTTGGGCGGAACGCTGATGGTGATGACGAGCAGTGTCATGGAGAACGCGTATATCGCGTCGATAAGATTGCCGATCCGTTCCTTGGGGATGATGTGGGGAGGATGGTCGGGGTGTCCGGTCATAATCGTCTGGATGTAAATTGTATGATAATGCTATTAAACCAGGATGGTCCGTCAGAACCCGGTCGAGAGTCCCTGCCGGATATCCCGCTTCTTCTCCGCATTGAGCGTGGCAATGTAGTCTTCGTACCGGTGGATCCGCGTTGAGACCGGAAACGGGATGCCAATCGTGGAGATGATTGCTTCGCCCCGGTCAAGGGTCTGGATCTCCCCTTTTTCCCGGTGAATCCCCTATTTTTTACTCTTCGTGCCATGCCGTGAATACCATGTCCGCCCGTAGCTATCTTTCGTTTCTGCGAGAGTCCGGTTTTTCACGCATTGTCTGATATATCTCCTGAACAGTTCCTCTGAAATATCGCTGGCCTGCCAAGCTATTGTTGTGATACAAAATTTTCCGCTGCACCGGGTGAGGCATTCATCCAGTTTCTTCGCCATACGTTTTTCCAGGGGTTCGGTCCGTTTCCTGATCCTCAGAGAAGTGTCCGGGACCGCAGGGCCGCTCACAGCGGATGAGTCCCCGCCCTCTTTCCAGATATTCTTGCACCGCTTGCAGCGCAGGGTATCGAGCAGGCGGTAAACTTTATCGCTGGAACAGAACGGACAGTGCGGCATTACTCATTATCCTGGGACCGGAATGCATGGCCGGTCCCTCCTCTCGTCTCACTTTACTTCTTTCACCCGGTTCGAATTGTCGGTACCCATCTCCACCATCAGCGTATTTGCAAACTCTCCTTGGATCTCCGAGATGTGGGAGATGAGGAGGATCTGTGGGAACCGGGACTCCTGCGTGCGCAACGCGGTAAGGAGGTTGTTCCTCCGCTCCTCGTTTTAAGTTAGTACTGCTGCCAGTCATTTTTTCTGTGTTGAGTCAAGACTATAGAATCCTGTTATAAAAGGATAAATAATTCACCAGCAACGATCAACTAAAAAGTGTAGCAGATCTCTGCCGGTAAATGTGTTTTTCCCATGAAGATTCTCCATTCCTCTGACTGGCACCTGGGTAGCTCGCTTTACGGACACAAGCGGCATGAAGAGTTCGAGGCGTTTTTAATCTGGTTGGCCCGTTTGATACAGACAGAACAGATTGACGTGCTCCTTGTTGCTGGAGATATCTTTGACACAAGTACGCCCAGTAACCGAACACAGGGACTCTATTATCAATTTCTTAACATCGTCACTGCAATACCGGGTCTTCAGGTCATTATTACTGCCGGCAACCATGACTCCCCATCCCTGATCAACGCGCCGCAGGAACTTTTAAAACATCTTCACATTCATGTTTTTGGATCGATACCGGATAATCCGGAAGACGAGATTCTTGTAATCGATGATGACAAGGACCAGCCATCACTTATTGTCTGTGCCGTTCCATATCTCCGCGACAGGGATATCCGCCTTTCTGAACCGGGCGAAAGCATTGAAGACAAAACACAGAAACTTGAGAAAGGGGTCCAGGAACATTACCTACAGGTTGTTGGGATTGCTAAAGCAAAGCGGGATGAACTTGGAGGACAAATCCCGATTGTTGCAATGGGCCACCTGTTTGTCTCCGGGGGGAAGACCGTTGATGACGATGGCGTTCGTGAACTCTATGTTGGAAACCTTGCACGAATCAAGGCGGAAAACCTGTGTGACGGGATCGACTATCTGGCACTCGGACATCTCCATGTACCTCAAATCATCTCCGGTAAAGATTCAATGCGATACTGTGGATCGCCGATTGCCCTTGGATTTGGAGATGCGGGCGAGCAAAAACAGGTTGTGATCATTGATTTTGAATCTGGATCCCGGATAATCCGTACTATATCTGTACCAAAATTCCAGGACATCCGTACTCTTAAAGGTGATATCAGGTCTGTTGAAAATGAAATCAGATCTCTCATTAAACTCGATCATAATGTTTGGATTGAAGTGCTCTTTTCCGGGACACATTCCGCATCCACCGTACAGGCTCAGCTTCGCGAGTTAACAGATGGAACCAATGTCGTGCTCATACGGACAAAACCTCTGGATGTGGGAAATTATGAATTCAAGTCTGAAGAAGAAAGTGAATCTCTTGAAGTCCTTTCCGAGATGGATGTATTCCAACGCTGCATAGATGCGGAGAATCTCCCTATTGAAGATCGACAGGAGCTGATGGATGCATTCTTGGAGATCCTTCATGAGATGAACGAGGAAGATACGCTCGCTGAGTGAGGACTGTAAGATGCGTATTCTTTCACTTCGTTTTAAAAATCTGAACTCTCTCGCTGGTGAGTGGAAGATCGATTTTACCGATCCTGAATATATATCATCAGGCATTTTTGCGATAACCGGACCTACCGGGGCTGGGAAAAGCACGATTCTTGATGCATTATGTCTTGCATTATATGGTCACACACCGCGATTGGGAAAGATCTCAAGTAATGCTGGCGAGCTTATGTCACTCCAGACCGGGGAATATTTTTCTGAAGTTGAATTTGAGTCCGACAAAGGTCATTTCCGGTGCATGTGGAGTCAGCGGCGAGCGGACAAAAAGCCGGATGGGAAATTACAACCCTCGAAGCATGAAATTGTTGATGTAAAAACCGGCGTTCCCCTTGAATCAAAACAGGTAAAGGTTCAAGAAAAAGTTATAGCTGTTACGGGGCTGGATTACCAGCAGTTTACCCGGTCCATTCTTCTTGCACAGGGTGACTTTGACAAATTCCTTGATTCAAAGTCTGACGAACGCGGGACGATTCTTGAAAAGGTAACCGGCACGGAAATCTACGGCGAGATCTCGATAAAAGTCCACGAGCGATTTGGACTGGAAAAGGCACGGCTTGACGAGTTGAAGGCAAGAGTGGATACTGTCGGAATGATGACCCCGGAACAGGCTGAAGCATTCCGGAATGAGAAACGGGAGCATGAGAAAAAGATACTGGAGATCTCTGCCAACCTAAAATGTCTTGAGGATGCAACCGCGTGGCTGGGTATCATAGCAACCCTAGAAACGGAAATCTCGGATCTGCAGCGAAAACATCTGGAACTTACAACACAAAAAGAGGCATCAAGAAAAGACCTCGATACCCTCCACCTTGCCCGGAAAGCTCGTGACCTCGAAGGGATCTATTCCGGGCTTTCTACACTACGTGTTCTGCAGGAAAAGGAAATTACAGAAAAGAAATTATATGAAGTTGAACTCGGCGGATTTTGCGTTGCGTATACAAACGTACTTCATGCATTTCAGATTGCATTGGAACATCAGACCATAGCAGTTGATGAAAAACAAAAGGAAGATGAGTTGATCAAGCGAGTCCGTGATCTTGACGGCCGAATCAGGGAGACTCTCGCAAAACGGGATGAGCGCGAGAAGGAAAAACGCCAAGCCGAAGAAGAAAGAGAAAAATATAAACAGGCTATTCAGTCAGCTGAATCCCAGTTGAAGGATATCAGGCCGAGCCTTTCCAACGCAACAGCATATCTGGGAGTGCACCCCCGTGACCAGAAACTGATTGAGTCCCTTTCGGGAATTGAATCCGCCATCCGACAGATACATGGTACCGAGGAGACGGCTGAAAAGAAGCGAAGGGAACTGCACGAGGTCGAGAATGTTCTTGCGGATGCAGAGCAGATCGTATTCCTAAGAAAAACGGAACAGGATAATGTGGCAAAAAAAGTAATGGATATCATTGCTGAATTAAGCCGGGCAAAAAAGGAGTTTGCCGAGATAACCGGAAACCGGGATATTGCTGAGCTGCGTGTACTTGCTGATCGGGAAAGCGATCGCCGGAATCATATCCAATTGCTTCTGGATCTTTTCTCTCGTCTTGAAGAAGACACAGCCGAACGGGGGAAACACGCTAAAACCATCAATACTTCCCGTGCTGAACAGGCAAGGGACCGGCAGAGATACAGTTCCCTGCAAAAAGAATTGGAAAAGGTAGTTCAACTTGTGAAAGTTTCAGAAAAAAATCTGTTATACATCGCCCAAATTAAAAGTTATGAAGAAGCACGGAAGACACTCCACAACGGGGCTCCCTGTCCGCTCTGCGGTTCAACTGATCACCCCTTATGCGCAGGGATCGAACCGGAAACAGATGACGCACAAAAAAAATATGACGAGTATAAAAAAGAGGGAGAAGAACTTCAGAAAAATCTCCGCCATATCGAAGTGGAATTCGCGCGTTACGATGCAGAAATCCGAGCTGGCGAGTCTTCCGTTCAGGGTCTTGTGCTGAAAATCAGAAAGGCAACATCAGACTTAGATGACGGGTGCCGCGATCTCGGTCTTTCGGTCGGGAACAACCCGAAACCTGCAATCGCAACAGCTTTAGTTGAATCGACGAAACTGCTTCAAAAAACCCGTGAGACGTTGATCCGCGCTGAAGAAAAAGGGCTGGAGATACAGAAAGGTGAAAGTCAAGTCGGCAGGGAAAAGGATGTTCTCGCGGAAATCCAAAGAGAATATGAGAAGGTGCTCTCTATCCGCGATGAAAAAGCACGGGATAAAGAACGACTTATAAAAGAAATTGCTGCAACGGACGCGGAATTTAAGCGGCAGAATGCGACGCTCCTTGAATCAATACAAGAATACGATATAATCATCTTCAATCATGCCCCTATTGCTGATCAAATCCTCACAGCGTTGACTGACCGCCGTGATAGGTTCGTGGAAAACCTTTCACGATGTCAGGATCTGCAAAACTCGTTACAGCAATGCGAAGCCATGATTGAAAAGAACCGGTCACTTCTGTTGGTGGCAGAAAAGAGCTTCAATGAGATCTCGGAAAAACTTACCCTGATTGATGAGGATTTCAAGAAATATTCGGCAGATCGGAAGAAACTCTACAATGAGAAAGACCCCTCAGTCGAAGAAGCACGGGTAATCCAAATAGTGGAAAAAGCAGAAGGAAAATTTGCTGCTGCAACTGATGCAAAAAATCTCGTTGATAAACAGAAGAATACCTGTGAGGAACAGATCAAAGCCCTGGCCGCAAAAATATCTGCACGTCTATCTGTTCTTGAGGAAAAAGAGTTACAATATTCAAGTGCCCTTACCGGAGCCGGTTTTTCGAACGAAGAATCGTTCCTTTCCGCCAGGCTGCCACCAAATCGGCTCACTGCACTAGAAAAACTCGAAAAAGACATTGTGCGCGAGGAGACTGAAATTGACGCTGGTCTCAAAGAGCGGACGGTAAAACTGACGGCAGAACGAGAGCGGTCTCTTACTCAGGAAAAACGCGAAGACCTCGCGATTGCCATCGACGATGATAAGGCCCGTATGGATAGACTTCGCATAGATATAGGAAGGATTCAGTTACAACTCGAACAATATGACGAGCAGGTAGAAAAACAAAAGGTTCTCACGGAAGAGATTATCAAACAGAAAAAAGAATTCGTTAGATGGCAGAAACTTAATGAACTAATCGGCTCTGCTAATGGTAAAAAGTTCAAAGTATTTGCACAAGGACTGACATTTAAGACCCTCATGGTGCAGGCCAACCGACATCTTCGGGCTATGAGCGAACATCGTTACCTCCTTATTCAAAATAAGGAATCTCCGCTCGATCTTGATATCATAGACAATTACCAGGCCGGAGAAATCCGTACAACAAAAAACCTGTCCGGCGGGGAGAGGTTCCTTGTAAGTCTCGCTCTTGCGCTTGGACTCTCCGGGATGGCAAGTCACAATGTAAGGATTGATTCTCTGTTTCTCGATGAAGGATTCGGGGCACTGGATGAAGATACTCTTGAGACTGCACTTAAAACGCTCTCATCATTCCAGCGGGAAGGAAAGATCATCGGGATGATTTCCCATGTTACTACATTAAAAGAAAGGATTCCGATTCAAATCCAGGTTGAAAAGATTGGGAGTGGGAGGAGCCGGCTTTACGGTCCGGGGTGCTCAAACCTTCGTTAGCAGGAAAAATTGGAATCGTGAATTTAACATTCAGGTAATGCACATTTACCGGTACGCACATGCCCACTCACCAGATAACTTTTGGACTTCCTGGGGAACAGCTAGAGTCAGTTATTAATAATTTTGCCTCTGAAGCAAAGGAAGATCCGTTCTCAAGCTGGCTTCTGCTTCCCACCCAGCGACTGGTTCTTCACGTCACCGGGTACCTGACAGCGAATAATGTTCCCTTCATTCCCTCCCGGATTTGTACATTGGAGGGATTCTGCAAGATCCTTTTCGAAGAGAATCGCACCACAGAAAGGTTCGTGTCAAAAGGGGAAGCAAAACTCCTGCTCACACAGATTCTCGAAGATCCTGAAATTGAAGTCCCTCTTTTCAAATCCCGTGATCGTGCGTCTTCCGGAACGGTTGACGATCTCATGACCTTCATGAATGTAACACTGACCCGGAAGGTACCGTTCCCTGAATGTCTTTTGGATCTTGAAAGCGAGAAGAGCGATCAGCTCGATACCATCATTACCGAATACCGGAGTCGGCTCAGAAAACTAGACCTTTATGACGGGAACACAATCCTTGAATGGGCTATTGATTTCCTGAACCATTCCGAATCATCCCTGCTCGGCACGGTTTTCATCTATGGGTTCCATGAGCCTCTGCCGCTCGAAAAGGATCTCTTCGAGACAATACAGGTCCATGTCGGGAGAGTTTTCATTTTCATACCGGACGGTATAGATCGGAATATTTTCAGGACCCGGTCTGCTGAAGGAAACCGGCCCGGAATCCCCCCTTCATCTGATGCCTCCTCAGCAGCATATCAAATCAGCGGACTGTTTTCCGAGAGCGGAATCTTTGCAGCAGGAGATTTCTTCAACGTGGAGACATTCCCAACACGTTATGCTGAAGTATACAAGATTGCAGCAGAAATCTGCCGGCTGAATTCGGGGGGGATACCTCTTTCCGATATTGCAGTAGCGTTCCCGGATCTTCGGGGGGATCTCTCACTTATCGAAGAGGTATTCTCCGATTTTGGGATCCCGTGGAACGCGGCGGTCGGCCCCCGGTTTTCACGGGCACAGATTGTCCAGTTCCTTATCGGAATCGCCAGCCTCGCCTCCAGCGGGTATGTGCGTGAGGATGTTGTCCGGTTCATTGGGAGCCCGTTCTTTCATAAAGGCCCAGTACCCGGTGGATCGTCCGGTCTTGATGCAAAAGAAATTGATCTCGTTTCCCGGTATGCCGGAATAGACGGGCCTCATCCTCCCTGGATGAAACAACTGGACTGGCTCCATCAGCAGATGGAGGATCCTGATCGGGCGAAGAATTTCCGGGGAATATCTCTGCACACAGTGAATCGAGTACGAGAGGGAATGCAGATTCTTATTCGTGACTTGGATTCGCTTTCCGAAAAGAAAATACTCCGGGATCACATCCTCGCTTACCAGAAATTCCTTGAGTCATGGGATATCCCATACATGTTCGGTGCACCGGATAAACTCCTTGAGGAGCGGGAGATCCGAAACAGGAAAAAATTCCTTACGCGTCTTCAGGGCCTGGAGCATATCGCATGGTTGCCGGCGGATGAGCCAATATCTTCACAAGATTTTTCCCGGCTGCTCTCTTCTATCTCTGAGGAACCCGACGATACTGCCCGACAGGACGACGATGGTGTTACTCTCCTTGGTATCCGTGAATGTGAGCATATGAAATTCCCGGTCGTATTTATTGGAGGTCTTACGGAGGGAGTTTTTCCCAGTCTGACAACCCGGCTTCCCTTTACAAATTCACTGGAAAATGTCCGGATGGGAACCCGTTCTCTCTCCGAGATCCTTCGGGAGGTACAATATTATTTCATTGCAGCGTTGCTTTCTGCAAAGTCCACAATTTATCTGAGCGCCCCGCTTGCCGATGGTGAGAAGCTCCTGCTCACATCGGCATTTTTCGAACGGGTCCGGATGCGAACCGGAGACTGCCCATGGCCTGCTTCGACAGAAAATCCTGTTGCATCCAGAAGGACTACGGCGATTGATGCAGGGAAAGGGATTCGCGATGAGAAAGTCTGTACCGTTCTCAACCTGATTCCGGATTCTCTGAACATCAGCGATCTTACCGAACATATCAATATGGAACGGTTCTACCGGAGAGCCGAATGCGATTCAGCATATGACGGGATTCTTTCCAAGGATGAATCGATCAGTGCTGCTCTTGCAGAACAATATGGTGCTGATCACGTCTGGTCCCCTACAAGCCTTGAGACCTATGCAACCTGCCCCTTTGCGTATTTCCTGAACCGGGTGATCGGTCTTGAGGCCCTGCCGGAAGTGGAACCTAACCTCTCAGCAAGCGATCGTGGGACAGCCATTCACAATGTCCTGAGCACATTTTACCGGGAATGGCGTGCTGCCGGCAATACGAAGATCACTCTGTCATCGCTTGCGGATGCAACTGAAATGATTATCCATCTGGCAAGTGCCGAACTGGAGAAGTATTCATTCCAGAGCCCGCTCTGGGATGCGACAAGGATCCTGATGCTTGGGAACCGGAATACCGGTCCCGGCTATTTCGAACGATTCCTTGAGAGCGAAACGCAGGAATCCGACTCGCCACTTGTGCCTTCTCGTTTCGAGTTCTCTTTCGGAATGGAAACTGATGCTTTGGATGATCCCGCATCGTCACTGGAACCGGTTGAACTCGCGTCACCGGATGGCACGGAGAAACTGCGCATCCGGGGCCGGATAGACCGGATTGATGTTACTCCGGAGGGGCAGTTCCTCATTTATGATTATAAATCCGGAGCATCGCATCCCAAGGCAAAGGATATCGTGGCGGGAACTGCCCTTCAACTGCCGCTTTACCTGCTTGCCTTCGAGCAGATCACCGGTTTGCACGGGATTGGCGGAGGATATTACAAAATCCGGCGCGAAGTCGAGCGGAATATTGTCCTTGCAGACTCATCATCAAAAGACCTGATGATCTCCCGGCTCCGTCCGTCCGTGGATTTCCCGGGTACGATCCAACACTCCCGTGAATGTGCGTTCGCGTACATTGACGGGATACGGAACGGACGGTTCCCACTCCCCCCGGAAGAGAAATGCCCGAATGAGTATTGCGACTTCAAACGGATCTGCCGTTTCGATCCCTATCGAATCTTAGAGACCGGGGAGGAGACCTGATATGGGCGCGACACCCCGACAGGGTGAGGCAATTACCCTGCATGACAAGAGCATGGTGGTAACAGCCGGTGCCGGAACCGGTAAAACCTACGTCCTTGTCCAGAAATACATCGACCTCCTGAAAACACAGGGAGTGAGCGTGCCGCAGATCCTTACCCTCACGTTTACCGATAAGGCAGCAGCTGAGATGAAGGAGAGGATCCGGACCGAGATTCTCAAACAGGAAGGCCCGCAGTGGGAGAGGGCTGCGGAAGATTTTATGATCGCGCCGGTCCAGACCTTCCATTCATTTTGTGCGCAGGTGCTACGGGAGTTCCCGATTGAGGCTGGCCTGGAACCCGGCTTTGCTGTTCTGGATGAACAACAGGTCTCCCGCATCCACAGCATAGCATACGAGAACCTGATCCATACCCGGCAGGAGGGACCGGTCAATGACGCGCTAGTCCATGTACTCTCCATCACCGATCAGTACAACCTGAAGACGATACTCTCTGCAATGTACGGAAAACGGGAACGATATGCCAGTTTCTTCACAGCTCTTGGTAAAGATGAGAACCTTGTGCTCGATGTCTGGAAGATCGAGGTTGAAAAATTCCGCGATGAAGAGATTGCATTGCTGCGGAAGGATCCTTCGTTCTCATCCCGAATCCACACACTGCTCGATCTTGCATCCATATATGACAGGGTGAATGACAAGGCGGCTGTATTCCTTCATGAGATCCGGCCGCTGCTCTATGTGCTTGAAAAACCCGCAGACTCACGGGAATTCTGTCAGGCAGCGCTCGAACTTGCCAGGAAGAAACCCGGCAATGTCGGGAGCAAGAAGGTCTGGAAGCCTGATGATCTCGATGAGTTCAAACAATCCCGGAAAGATCTTTCAGAGATCCTGGATCGGAAATACTCCCTGTTCCGGATGACGGTTAACGCATCTGATCCGGTCATCACCGGATCGATAGAGTTTCTGAAGTCGTTGTCCCTTGTCTTTTCCCGGTATGCAGAGCTTGTCGGCAGCGGGAAGGCAATACTCGGCGGACTCGACTTCTCCGACCTGATACTCCATGCACGGAAATTATTCCTTGAACAGAGCGGACTTGTGACAAAACACTTCATGCCCCGGTTCCGGTATATCCTTGTTGATGAGTTCCAGGACACAGACCTGTCGCAGTTCGATATCATCCTCGCCATCATCGGGATGCCGTCCCCGAAAACGGATTGTCTCTTCATTGTCGGCGATCCCAAGCAGTCAATCTATCTCTTCCGCGACGCGGACGTGACCCGGTTCAAGGAGGCGCAGGAGATTATCACTGCAGGCTGCAAGGGCCGGGTGGTAGACCTCGACATCAGCTTCCGGAGCACGAAGGAAGTGATCGGTCTTTCGAATCTCATCTTCTCCCGGCTGCTGGCCTCGGCTGAGAAACCGTGGGAGTTCGGGTACGAGCCGGTGAAAATATCCCAGGGCCGTTTTGATCATCACGGCTCGGTTGAGCTGCTCCTGCCTCCAAAAGGTAATGATGCAGCCAGCACGAAACGGAACGAGGCCGATATTGTGGCGAGACGGATCTACACTATCGTCAATGTGCAGCCGCTTTTTGTGTACGAAGAGCAGCCGGATCATACGTTTATCGAACGCCCGGCCCGGTACGGGGATATCGCGATCCTGCTTGAAGCGCGGACCAATCTTTCCTACTACCTTTCAGCTTTGGGCGAGTATGGGATCCCCTTCTATGTCCACGGGGGGACCGGTTTCTACCACCGGCAGGAAGTATACGATCTCTGCAACATCCTCTCGTTCCTTGAACACCGGCACGACAATGTCAGCCTTGCCGGTATCCTGCGGTCCCCGTACTTCGGCCTTCCGGATACGGAACTCTTCCGCATTGCGCAGGAACGCGGGATTACTTTCTGGGACAAGCTTGGAGTTTACGCGGAGAAGACCGGGCCCGGGACTGCATCACACGCACGCAATCTTCTAATCTCGTGGCAACAGTACGCCGGTCATGTTGGGCTGGTCGCATTGCTCCGCAGGATTCTTGCTGAGTCCGGGGTCTACACTGTGTATGCAGCGCTCCCGGCCGGCGAACAGATCCTTGCCAACATCGAGAAACTTGTTGCGATGGCCCGTGTTCGCGAAGAGGATCCGAAAGGATACGCACTCGCGGACTTCACAGCTGATCTCCGGATGGCAATGGACGAGGACGAACGGGAGGGTGAGGCGCCACTCGATACCCTTGCGGAGAATGCCGTCAACATCATGACGGTTCATGCGGCCAAGGGCCTGGAGTTCCCCATTGTCTTCGTGCCGGATATGGGTAATGGCTTCCGTGAGAAATTCCCCCCGATCATGATCGGTGACAATCCCCTCATGGTTGGCGTGAAGGTCCCGAACCCGGATGACAATTACGAGATGACCGAGAGTGCTGTTCTTTTGACTCTGCGTGAACAGCAGCGGCAGAAGGAACGGGCCGAGCGGAAGCGTTTATTGTACGTGGCTCTGACCCGGGCGAGGGATCATCTGTTCATGAGCGGGACGATGCCGGAAGGTGTTGGGTTGTCATACGATCTCGCCCGGTCCCGGATTGAGTGGATCTTCACTGCGCTTGGCGTGACCGGGGATGCGATTGCGACCGGGGGACTTGTGTTGCCGGATGGTCTTCGGCTTGCGATTGTCTCAGATCCGGAATCGATCGCGGCCGAGACCGGGCGGGTCGAACCTTCGCTGGTTGTTGTGCCGGTGGAATGTGCGGGGAAGGTTGGGACCTGGACTCCACAGGAATATTCTGTCGGACCGGAGATCGTGAAGCCAATCTCGGTTTCTGATTTAGAGAAGGCGAGCGAGACGGAGCCGGTAACGATCCGGGAGAAGGTTGTATCGAAGTATTTACCGGACGTTGAAGGGACGAAGAAGGGCACGATCATTCATGAGGTGCTGCGGGGCCGGGATGCTGCAACGGTTCTCCGGGAATATGGCGAGTACTCGGAGGAGCATGTCCGGCAGTGCGAGGAGATCCTGATGGCGTTTTTAAATTCGGATCTGATGAAGCGGGTGAAGCGGTCTTATTGTGAGGTACCGTTTGTTGTTATGATTGACGGGCGGCCGGTGACGGGGAAGATTGACCGGCTGTGTGAGATGGATGATGGGAGCTGGGTTGTGATCGATTACAAGAGCGAGGCAGTTCTACCGGAGGAATATGCTGTATTCACAAAAAAATACGAGAATTCGATTGTGATTTATGTTGTGGCGGGTCAACAGATCGTTGGGGGGAATGTTGTAGGGGCCTTATATTTTACGGAGACTGGGAAATTTTCGCTAACAAAAAATGAGTGATTGATTGAATCCTGTAAGATAAATTGGGAAATATTAAGGTATCCAGTCACAATAAGTAATTTTGAGAAAATAATGATTAAACGAATAAAATCCATCCAAAGCTTCCATATTTTTCAAAATTTTGTATGGAATAATAAAAATTTGGATGACTTCAACAAATACAATTTAATTTACGGTTGGAATGGATCTGGAAAAACCACCCTTTCAAATTTTTTACGTCAAATTGAACTATGCGAAATGTCTCCCGATTGTGGAGCGTTCAATATCGTTACTGAAAACGGAACCATAACCGAAAAGAATATTTCTGAAGTAACATTAAGTCTAAAAGTTTTCAATCAGGATTTCGTGAAAGAAAATATTTTCACAGCGACGGGAGAAATTTCACCAATCTTTTATCTGGGTCGTGAAGATATTGCAACTAAAAAAACTCTGGAATCATTGAAAAAACAACAATACAAACTTTTTGACACTATTGAGAAAGATGAGATCGCTTTAAGTCAACAATCACAGAGAATTGAAAAATATTGTTCGACAAAAGCAAAAGAAATTAAAGATTTCCTGCATTCTGCTGGAGAAAATAAGTATAATAATTACGATAAAAGTAACTTCAAAACGCGATGCAGTCTTTTGGAGAAAGAAGACTTCAGTAAAAAGATTTTACCACCCGATGATGTTGATAAATTGAAATTGATCACAAATTCGAAATCAAGAGAAAAAATTTCTTCAATACGATTAGATATCCCCCGATTAACTGATTTAGAATCGGAATCAAGAATTATTTTAACAACGACGGTCACCGCAAAAGTTATCGAACGATTGAACCGAGATAGTAAATTAAATACCTGGGTTGCTCAGGGTTTATTGATAATTAAAGACAAGAATCTTGAGGCGTGTCCTTTCTGCGAACGGGAATTGCCCTCGGATCTCATTGAACAATTGGACGGTCATTTCAATGATGAATATGAGAAATTTCTCCAGAAGATTGATCAATTAATTTCCAAATTTACATTAATAAAGCAGAACTCGACAATTCTGTTGCCAAGTAAATCTGATTTCTATGATGAAATAACATCAGATTTTGAAAAGAATAAACAAAAATTGACACAAGAACTCTCCGATTATACCACATTCATTGATTCATTAATTAATGATCTTGATGAAAAAAGAAAGAATCCGTTTGTTCGAATGGAGATGCAATACCCACTTCCCGCAATTAAACTCTCTGATACTATTGAAGAGATTAATTCTATAATCAATATGCACAATTCCAAGACTGAAAATTTTACTACTGCAATACTGAATGCCAGACAAACACTCGAAGACCATCTTGTGGCAGAAAGACTGGACGACTATTTTGAGATGTTGATAACCCTTGAAACTACTAGAGAAGAAGATCAAAAAAATAAGGTGCAATACAGTTCAACTACTAATCAAATTGTTGAGTTAGAAAAGAAAATTATTGAACATCGTACTCCTGCCGAGGAAATCAATACAGACCTCAGAAATTATCTCGGTCACGAGGAAATCAGATTTGATCTCGAAGGTGAAGGATATCAGATATTGCGAAATGGAGTGGTTGCGGAAGCATTGAGTGAAGGGGAGAAAACGGCTGTTTCTTTCATATACTTCCTAAAAACTCTCCGTGACAAAGATTTTGATTTTGAAAATAGTACAATCATTATCGACGATCCCATTTCAAGTCTTGATTCAAATTCCTTATACAATGCTTTTAGTTTTCTAAAAAATCGGACAGAATGTGCTCAACAACTAATCGTTCTCACTCACAACTATTCCTTCTTTAAGGAAGTAAAAAATTGGTTGTTGACACACAAATCAAGATCTGAGAAATCCAGTATGTATATGATAAAAAATACTTTTGTCGATAATTGCAGAATAGCCGAGCTTCATCCCCTTGACGATCTCCTGAAAAAATATACTTCAGAATATCATTACCTATTTAGTCTCGTTCATTATCATGCAATTTCACCAAAACAGGAATTAAAGAATTATTATCTTCTCCCTAACATCTCGCGAAGGTTGCTAGAATCCTTTTTTGCTTTTAGGTATCCAACCCAAGTTGGGAATTTTGGGAATCAATTTGAAAAATCAAAAATTAGTAAAGAGAAAAAAACTCGAATTATGCGATATACTGATGCAAATTCTCATAGTGATCATATTCGTGCAGATACAGAGGGAGATTTATCATACTTGGATGAAACCCCTCAAGTATTGAATGATATTTTAGAATTGATGAAAATCGATGATGAACGTCATTATAATGAGATGATGTTAATCGTAAATTAAGATGTGATATTAATCCCATCCCCTTTTTTGTATTAGGATATGTAAAAATTATTCAAGGAGAATTGCGGATTCTAGTTTGACCCATGCATCCTGAACGGAAAGGGGTAATTTCCTAGCCGTTTCTACTTTCAAATTGTGGGTAAAAAATAATTCTTTGACTTGATCTTTTGTGAGATTCAACTCCTCAGATATCTTGTTAATATAATCTAAAATCCCAGGAGCGAGAAACGCATCGACAGAATTATTGGGATTAAATGGAGGATATTCTTTTAATATTTCGGGATAATTCTTTGAACTCCCGCAGTTATTAGGGCCGTTCAGGTCAATGTAACATAATTCGAGATATGAGATTAAGGCATTATGTAAATCCCCGGAAGATTTGAAAACATCTCCTCTGTAAAGAATTGTATTTCTAAATAAACCCATATCGAGATTTTTAAAGTGACGATATCCGATTTGATTAATTATTTTCAATACGACTTCATTGTCCGTTGGCTCCTTACCGGATTTTAATTTTAGATTTTCTTTTGTCTGATCGAATTGTGTTGAATCAGCATTAAGATAAGAGAGAATTCGTTGGATGGTTTTATGATTTCGGATCTCCTGCAATCTCTTTTCAAACTCTTCAATCTGATCCTCCCGTAACAAAATTTTCTTTTTCTCCACAGGATCAGTTCGAACAATAATTATTTTATTACACGATGGGCATTTTTTCTTTGATGGGGGTATTTTGTCTAACAAATTATGACAATATGGACATTCGGGTTTCGGACCTGCATTGTCTGGTTCAGCAGATTTTGGTTGCGGGGCTGATCCCGACTTCCGCATTTCCATAAGGGATTGTTTCACATCACTATGTGTTGTTGTTAAGAGAGTATGAATTGATGATGAAAATTCGGGACTGTGCATCAGATCAGGTAATATTGGAGAACGGATATCCTGATCAAAAGAAATATTCGCAAATGACATGATATGTTGCGAAGGGTATTGCATTTTTAATTGATAGATTGGGTATGAATTTTTTCCGAATTCCTTCATCAGGTTTGATTCAAGTGTTTTCTGGAAAAGATCCGGGTAATCTTTGATGTATTTTTTATTGGTGAAACCAACCACTGTACTAATTGAGATAATTTCACCTGCTGTCAAATCCAAATGCATCAAGAATTTTCCAAGGATACTAACATTACTACAATAACTGATATCGTCAATGAGATCCAAAACTTTGATCAGCGTGTCTTTATCCTTATACAATATGGCTGACAATACGAGCGCATTTGCAGAATATGAAAGAAACGAGGGATGTTTGTGATGTTGACGAAGAGTTAAAATTGTATTTACTGCATCAGAATACTTTCCTGAGACTAAATGTCGTTCCAATCCATAATAATAGATAAAAACGTACCCGATATCCACCGGTTTCGTGATATCACAGAGCCACTTAAGGTAAATAAATCGCTGTCTGGGATTGAGTTGTCCATAAGATGGATAGTAACCTAACTTCTCGACGTTATCTGCATTTGTATTATAATCAACTGGCAATCCAGTGAAAATTAAACTGGGTTCGGTTTGAAAAGAAAAAGTTACCCGGAACAACTCATTTTCAAATAATATTTTTTGATCATTCTCTGGGCTGTAATTTTTATATTTCCCGTCCCCAAACCACAGTAATTGGCGAATATTTTCAGGAATGAGAAATTTACCTAAAAACGGGACAAGTGATTGTGATGGATTTTGTTGATTATTTATCTTGTTTATCAGGAGAATTTGATTATTATTTTCAACGTTCGGTTCTTTTCTCTTGAAAAAGTCAAATATTCCCATTAGCTCTTCCTCAATAACAACGAAATTATCTGCAGCCCTTTACACCTTTGATATTACACTGTGCCATTAATGGGCATTTTCCATTATCATTCATAAATGGTGGGCATGGAGGCAAAGCTAATATCTCTTCATTTTCTTCAGATTTCTCCGTGAGATCAATCATTGATTTTACTTTTCGGTACATCTCCTCTTGATTTTTATAAGTTATTTGGTAAACAAGAACGAGCTTGTTTAATTTTGGAAAAACTCTGATTATCAGTCCTTTATTCTTTCCGTGAAGTGCACAAATTATTCCTAATTCTGCCAGATGGTACTGAGATGGCTTTGTGTATTTCATTTCATCTCTCATGCTGACATTTTCGATATAGGGTACGATTTCCCCATCACGATGTACAGAACTTTTTATTTTTAACCAGCGGAATCCAATTCGGGCTCGAGGATCGCGCAATGATTCAGCTACCGATTGTCTCTCAGCTTTATCCAAATCAATTCCATGATGCCTTTTTAGATTTCCAACCGATGCCCACAAACAGGCTTTATATTCATACACTTCTTCGTTATCGAATGGGGATTCCATGCCAGATACGGTCTCCATGTAATGTTTCCTTGGAACAAGCATATCCCTGGTTGTGAGACAAAAAACATTAGGAATTCCCGACTCTTCCCTAACTTTAATCAATTGTTTAGTGAAGTTTTCGTCGTAAGTAATTTCCACAGATTTTTGAAGAGGCTTCGTATTTAGTGGGGCAAGTTCAGAACATGAACAGAGACTTTGAAGGTGATACTGGCAACCAGTGTCGAAGTACCGGCATCGACCTAACTTTGAGGGATCCTGATTTTCAAAGGCTTCATCGAGAAGATTTATTCGGGAGAGTAAAATTGATTTTATCGTTCCTTTGTCCTTGATATCAATTTTAAACGCTTTAATCTCATAAGGCTTTGAATTTTTCATAAAAACAAGGTAGTTATTTTTTGGACTTGATGGGTGAATTACAGAATAAAATGCAATTTGTTCAAGATCCTGCGGATAAGTTGAAATTATCTCCTCGGAAGTATTAGGAATAGTGTCTTTTGTTTTAAATTCAAGGAGTGAATCACCAAGCCGGTGATCAATTTTACCCCGAACACCTGGAATATTTACCCATGCACTGTCAAGTAGGCCTTCTTCTGCACAGAAATCCGGGAGATTCTTAAACCAGAGGCCAGCAAAATTATGCAACTGTTTTCCATATGCGAGTTTTCTAGCGATCTCTTGAGGTTTTTTAATATCCGGATGAATTCTTGAAAAGTAAGCTTGAGCCGGATTAGTTACATGAGTGATATAGTAATAGTTCCTTGGAGCTGGCTCTTCAGTAAGTTGAGCGTCCATCACTCCTTTTAAAAGAGAAGATAGTGCATCATCGTAAGTGATATTCGCTACAAACCCATTGAGTTCCTTGATAAGCCCCATGATATTTCCTATTTGACAATTTAATAATGAGAATATACTAACTCATTGATAATTAACTCGATTCAATTCGCTAACCCCAAATAGCCCCACACCAGAATACTTCTGATGCTCCTCTTCCTCGACACCGAAACCACCGGCCTCCCGAAATACTCCGCCACCGACCCGACAGAAAAATGGCCGAGAGTAGTCCAACTGGCCTGGTCGCTCTACGACAAAGAAGGCAACCGCCAGAGCCAGAACAGTTTCATCATTTACCCGACGGACTTCACCATCCCGATGGACTCTGCCAGGATTCATAACATCACGACAGAGCGGGCTAAGACGGAAGGTGTGTCACTGCATAAAGTACTCCCGCAATTCAATGCCGATGTTGAGAAGACATCGAAAGTCATCGCCCACAATCTCGATTTCGATCTGCCGATCGTCCACACGGAATTCGTGCGGTGCAGACTGGAAACGAATCTTATGAAGAAACAAACCGTCTGCACGATGAAACCCCGGGAGATCGTCTCGTGGTGCAAGATTCCCAAGGCCAGTGGATATGGATACAAGTGGCCGACCCTGAACGAGCTGCATATACAATTATTTCAAAAGGAATTCACCGATAGTCATAATGCCGGCGCAGATGTGGAAGCCTGTGCAAAATGTTATTTTGAATTACGGAAGAGGGGAATTATCGGGTAGGAATGATAGAATGGGAAAGACCGGTTTGAGTGGCCAGTCTTCATTGTTTTTCCTATGCAACAACCAGATCCCGGGATTCGCACCGTCACAACGAATTCACCAACAATTCTGCACTCAATGCGTGCACAATCCAGATTTCTCCTGCTCAATCCGCTACACGCTGTGTAGCCAATCTCATTTCCTGGCACGTCTCTTTCGCAATGCCCCGTACTGTAACCTTCAATATCCCGGCATCGCATGATTAATATTTACCGGGCGCATATAGATCCGTAACGCTATGACCGTACATGCGAAAATGCCTGCTGACCTTAAATCACCGGTGGCAGCGCCCCGGCAGAAACTCCGGAAGAGTGCCACCGGAAAGGAGACCGGATCCACATCACCCGTTGAGCGGATGCAGGGAAAATTTACGCATATAGATCCTGAGCTCGTCCGCAGGATCATCTCCGATCCGTCCCTGGAGCCGGCATAAATGCCTGGTGGCACTACCGTATTTATCGATGCCAATATCTTCCTGCATACAATTCTTGGGAATACCCGGGAATCTAAACCAAGTGCTTATTTTCTTTCACAGGTTGAAAGCGGCACTTTTCACGGAACGACCTCAGTAATTGTCCTGAACGAAGTCCTCCATCGTCTTCTCATTGCCTATGTGGTGAGTGAATGTAGGATCAGTCCTGAATCAGCCGTCAGTTACTTGAAAAAGAATCCTGCAGTGGTGCGCGATGCAAAGATGGTGTGGGAGCTGACCGAAGATATCATGAATATCAGAAATCTGGACATCTGCGGGATCTCTGATACAACATTTGCGCGATCGCTTCTCCTCATGCAGGAATACGGGCTGTTGAGCAATGACGCCCTTCATCTTGCCTGCATGGATGAGCATGCCATCACGACTCTTGCAACGTATGACAGGGATTTTGGAAACATCTCACGGATCAGTGTCTGGAATCCGTTACCCGTGAAATAATTTTCCGGTATGCCGGCCCGGACTAACCCCGATCCCTGACATTGTAATAGTGTCCCGTCATTTTCTCCCAATCGCCGCATCCGGACAAACCTCCGCAAACTTACAACTCATACACTCGCGTGGTGAAGGCTTTGCAGAGAAATCAGGGTACTCGTAACTCGCGTTCATCTCCGTAAATTCCCGTGGGATCATTTCCTGTACGTCGGATACCTGTTCCCAGAAAAAGGCATATGGTTTCGTCTCGCCGGTCTTCAGGAACACAAGTTCCGTGCGGATCTCATCAGGACTTTTCCGGTAATACTGCATCGCCCAGAGCACATACGTTGCCATCTGGAGTTCTGTCTCGTTCTCATCATCGTCCCTGCCGGTTTTCCAGTCGGTGAGTACAAGCATGCCGTCCGGCATTTTCCCGACAAAATCAACTTTGACGGTTACACCTACATCGCCGATCTTGAAATGATCGAACTCTTCGTGCCGGAGGCATTCCTGGTTCTGGTAACCCATCCACATCCTGAAGAAAGTTTGCAGGCAAGTCTTTCCATTCTCATTGATGGTAGCATAGAATGAATCAGGAATCTTGTCGCCGTTGTGGTATTCAGTGAAGGTCTCGCCGCCAATATTTTTGTAGAGCGAAACTTTTTTCGAGAATTCATTCATCGCTTCGACCAGGTTCATCGGCTTATTGTCGATATGGAGTTGAATCTGCTTATCGATGATATCGTGAATAAGCTGGCCCTGGACAACAAATTTGGAAGTGAAGTTCTTGAGCCACCGGATTTTTTCCGGATCAACAACCGGCTGGGATTTAACATACGGGGCAATGTATTCAAAATAATATTGGCGTTTGCACCGGTTCCAGACCCGGTGTTTGGTGAAGGACCATGAATTTATTTGATGGAAGAAGGGATCCAGTTCAACCATATGTTCCGGTTGTGGACTGTGATGAAATAACTTACTTTTTCTTTTTTTTGGTTTTTCCCTGATCGCGATAAAAAATTTTCATCCGACCCCACCACTCCCCGCATACAATTTCTCAAACGCTCTTTCCGTACACACTTGCTCGCGTGAAACCTCTCCAGCAAAAACAATGGCTATCCGGATGCAATCATCTTCCGGATTCCCGGTTCGTTCACATTCATTTTCAATCAGACCTTGCGCGAAAATTTTAGCCGGACCTTACTAAAAAAATTTTAATCAACCCTTTGCCCTTGGGTAATTTTTTTCAAGCAGGAGATGGAATATTTTTTTTCAAATTTTTTTGAAAAAAATCCCGGAAAATTTCCCCAAACTTTTTTCCGTAAAAATTTCCCGGCCCGTACTAAAACCGGGCACCGTAATCCCCGTCACCTGCGCCGTAAAACCCTCCATAATCCCCTTCCCTAAAACCCATTTTTTCCGGGTTTTGACCATCCCGAATCCGGGTCCTATCCAGGCTCCGATTCACCATTTTTCCGGAACGAAGCCCTATATGGGCCCGTATTGGGATCCGACAACCCCATGTTTGATACAAAACTCCTGGAGTTTTTTGCATAACAGGGGGTCCGGCAGATGTTCACGATTCTTCATCTCCCGTCTGAGAAGTGTTGATTTGCGGGGTATACTGCTCCGAAATGCCCGGGAAACGAAGGGATGGAGAGATCTGGCCGATAAACCTCTGCCCTGACAGGGATCTTTAAAACCCGGGTTTCTTCAACTCCACCCTCCCGCGACCAGAACATCGCAGCAGCTCCCTGTCCTCAAAGGAAACAGGTTCTAAACAGGCCGGTTTTTCTCAGCGCAAAATCGTCCGTTGGCCAGACCGGGACAAGAGCGCAATTTCCCGGAAAACTCCCCCAAAAAAAGGCCGAAACAGGCCGGTCGGGTTTCCACCAAAATAACTGATACAAGGCCATTCTGAACCCGGATTGGAGAAGACGGGCTCTACCCCACCTACGGTGATAAGATGCGACAGTATCATTAAAAATCAGATCATTTCTTTACAACACTTTGCTTTTTTCTGTTTTTTACAAAGATTATTTTTGAGGGAGAATCCTCTTTTTGTCTCTCCTCGATCTCAAAAAGATCAACTTTCCTGATGAGCTCGTAGATCTTTTTATACCCATATGACCGGGAATCAAAATCGCTTTGTTTTTTCAGGATCGTGGCACCGACCGTAGCAAGGTTGGCCCATCCGGAATCATCAGCGGAATCGTCAACCGCTCTACGGAGAAGCATAACAAGATGGGTATCCCCCTTCAACTGGTTCGTGGATTTTCGTTCGATGGTGTGGACTTGGACATCCTCTTCCTTCTCATCGGCTAATTCTTCACTGGGCAGACGAAGGTTTTCAGTAAGAATAAAAAGATCACATGCCCGTCGGAATGGTTCTGGTGTCTTATCTTCACCAAATCCATAAACAACGAGGCCTGCCTCCCGGATACGTGTTGCCAGTCGGGTGAAGTCACTATCACTGGACACTAAACAAAATCCATCAAATTTTCCGGTATGAAGTAAATCCATTGCATCAATGATCATTGCTGAATCAGTGGCATTTTTTCCGGTAGTGTAGGGAAATTGTTGTATGGGCTGGATCGAATAAGTAAGAAGTTTATCTTTCCAACCCGTCATTGATTGCGAAGTCCAGTCCCCATAGATCCGTTTCACACTGGCAATCCCGTATTTGGCGATTTCTTCGAGAAGACCCTGGATTGCAGCAGGCTGGGCGTTGTCTGCATCGATCAGGACAGCAAGTTTCATCTGTCGATCACCAGATTTTAGGAGAAATTCCATACTATCTCAGTAATAGCATGGAGTGTGTGATTATATTCTTTGTGAAATACCTGTCAATTTCATAAGAATTCCCTGTCACCGGCCTAAACCCCATGGAAATCTGCGATCGCTTGTACAAATGCGCCCAAATACGACCTCACCTCCCCGTCATCCCCGGATGCCCAACCTCCCCGCTCTACGGAACCCGGCCCATCCGGGAAAGAAGATGGCGACCCCCAATAAGCCCCATCTCCTGTACAACCCCCATAAGGAGATCCCGGGCCGGAGATTCCGGGCACTGTGCGGCAAAGAGCGTGACGATCCCTTTTCCTCACAACAAAAATCCGGCATGAACCATCAATCATTAGTACGATCACGGCGGTTATCTGTAGTGTGAAATGAATCACGGCGATTATATCCTGGAACTTTTAAAAAAACACCAGGGGACCGGCAGGACCCCTGATCCGGCATTCGGTACGGGAATCGCTCCGGTGTATCCCTGACGGCCTGCACGAGGACGTTCCAATAACGCCGGAAGGGATCGTCCAAGCAGAGGAATTCGGCAGGAAACTCAGAAACATCGTCCCGGACAAACCCCTCCTCCTCGGGTACACCGCCCCCCGGCGCTGTTGTATGACTGCCGAATCTATCCGGCGGGGATTTTCCTCTCCGGACAATACACGGGATCTCGGAATTCTCCCGGACGTTGAGAGTGTTATTGTTGATCCCGGCAATTTCAGTGCACTCTGGGAAGAGTTGGGCTGGCACACCCTGATACGGCAATGGCTCAGCGGGGAGATTCCCGAACATACCCTCCACAACCCGCACCGGTACAGCAACGGATTACTCCGGAAACTCGTATCATTCCCGGGCGTTGAGGATACCGATCTGCTGGTTGTGGTTGCTCACGATGTCACCACCCTGCCGGTCCTTGCCAGTGCCTGTGGCACAACCCTGACCACGATCGACTTTCTCAACGGGATCGTGATCAGCGGGGACCAGTACGGCGCCGAAATCCGGTTCGCCGATCCGGAAAATACCCTGCGTGCGGAATGGAGCCCGGAATAACCGGACACGTTGCCGGACATTGCAGTGAATGGATGGGCAGGGGAGATTGAAGATTCTTTTTTCTTGTGCGGATCAGATTATTTCGAGATGAAAGGCGCTGAATACGGTCTGTATCACGTTGCTCAGATCTCGCATAATTCCAGGCTAGTGCTCTCTTCCGTTGGATAGGAGAACGAATGATGCTTTCCGATTCTCTGCATAACCCCGGGCTTGTTCTTTTGCATCAGCTGGATCAACCGGGCTTTGATTGATATTTTTCCAGCCGCTATCGTTTTCGTGCTGAAAATTTTTTCATTTCAAAATGATCGCGATTAAAAGTTTTTTCAGCGTTCCGTTCCAAAAAATTTCAGCCGCGATCCGGTTGAAAAAGTAAAACGGATCTCATTAGTGAGCCATGACCTCTCTCCACAAAAATTCCCGGAACCCGAATGCTTCACAGCGAGGGTAACTCTTGAAATAAAATAGCACCCGGGGCCTCGTGCGGATGACAAAGGAACGCCTGGTGAAAAAATATCACGTCTGAGCTTCTTTTTCACGCCGGGTTTCTTCCCGCAGGATCTTTGCAATATCTTTCTTAAAACCCGGAATCATGTCCGTGACTATCTCCCAGATAACTTCAAAATCTATGTGAAAGTAGCCATGGGCAATTACGTCCCGCAACCCGGCTACCTGCTTCCACTCGACTGCAGGGTAACGGGCCTTAACGTCATCGGGCAGGTTCTTTATAGCCTCACCGATGACTTCAAAATTCCTGATCACGGCATCCTGGGTGCGGTGATCCGCGAGAAACTGTTCATACGACATTCCTTTCGTATAGTCCTGAATCTTTCCCGCGGCTTCTTTGATATCATCGAGAAAATGAAGATGTGATCTACGCATAGACCACCTCTCCGAGAATATAGGGTTTCAGCCGCTTTTTTATCGACCCCTTCATGACAAGATCGACTTTCCGCCCGAAGAGATCTTCCAGATAGAATTTGCATCCCATATAATTGTCGAAGGTCTTCTTTCCGGTCCGAAACGTGACAAGTACATCTACATCGCTCTCCGGCCGCTCCTCTCCTCGGATGAATGAGCCGAAGATACCAATCTTCGCAACGCCGAACCGTTTCTTCAGTTCCGGTTCATGCTGACGGAGGAGTACGAGTGTGTCCATATCATTCCAATATGATTGTGGTTGGTCTGTTCTTATTATTAATGCATTGACGAGACAGGTTTTTTACTAGTGGTTTTTTGGTTCTCCTGTCTCCGGTCCCCCCTGACTCTCAATAATCAGCTCGTGCCGGGTATCCCAAACCACCAACCCCAAATACCCTCTCCACCAAATTCAAAATCAAATGCTCCTCTTCCTCGACACCGAAACCACCGGCCTCCCGAAATACTCCGCCACCAATCCCACCGAAAACTGTTTGAATTCTCTTCGAATCCAATCCGTAAAAAATGAAGTCCCCCTTCATCTTCCTGAAGTCACTCTCTTTTTCTTTTATTAATCGAAGCCAAAAAGACTCCTGCACTACTGATTGCAATGATCGGCAGGATTCCGGAAAGCGGAGCGGGTTGGATCGTAAGGGTTGCATTTGGCTGATCCTTTGTGGATTCAGTTTTGGACATTCCGGCATCTGCATTTTTTGGTTCTTCAATAATCGTTGTATTACCCCATCGGTTAAAGAAATACACATGATCTTTCGTGCCTGCCGCGAAATAATTCCCGTCCCTTGAGGATATGACGCTCATTACATCGGATGGAGTAGTATAGTGCCAGAGCAGTGCTCCTGTTTTATCGAATAACAATAATTTGTTCGAAGAGCCGGCAAGCACAAAGTTACCACCTTCCGGGAGGGAAACTGCATTGACCCAGCCTTTATCGTCATAATAATTCCAGAGAAGTGCCCCGCTCCTGTTGAATAACCGGACATAATATTGAGAGCCTGCTGAAATGTATTCCCCATCTGATGAAACAGCAACCGATCTGAACCACGGACTGCTGGAATAATTCCACAACAATGTGCCCTTTTTGTCAAATACATAGAGCTTGTTCTCATCAATTCCGGCAATCGTTTCACCGTTACCCGACATCCCGATATCGATAAATGACAAATCTATAGGATAACTGTACGAAACCTTTCCATCCGAATCCACACCCGAAATACTCCCCAATGCGCCCCGCCAGGGACAATGGGAATTGGATGCAACTGCACTGGCAGTTCCGTTATCTGAAATCGCAATCCGGCAGATATCTTTTGGCATCGCAGTGCTGGATAGTATTGCCCTGCTTGAATTAAGCCGGTTGAGCGTCTTATCGATGGATACTACGACAACTGATCCATTCTCCGACATCGCAATAGTATTTCGTAGTTGTGAAATCTGGGGAAGTTTCCAGAATACGGTTCCATTCCGGTTGAAATAAACGGTTTCTCCAATATCAGGATATGGGTGGTAGAATACAGCAGCAGCATATTCTCCTGTGCCGGCAATTGAAACCGATGTGACGGATGTACTGGAATTTCCATAAGTCCAGAGTATTTCCCCCGTCCGTTTATACATCCGGAAAAAACCGTTATTCGATCCCGCGACAACATACCGGCCATCGTGTGAACAGGAAACCAGGATATTTTCAGTCCCGATCAAGTCTGACCAGATTGGAGTTGTTGGAATGCTGGATTCCGATAGAGTGTCAGATGCAGTCACGGTTTCATGTATACCTGATACCGGTAAAACTACGACGAGTAAAATCAATATTATGAGAGGTATATTTTTTATTTGGTTCATTCCAGCATTTTAACAATTATCCGGATTTCTTCAAACGCAATCCGGCAGCAACAATTCCCACCGCAAGGAGAACAATACCCGGTGATAACGGGGTTTCCGTTACCGGAGTTTTGTCTGGTCTGTTACCCGCCAGCTTATCTCGCTTAATCCGTTCGTTTATGACCAATTTAATCTCTTCCGGAGATAAATCGTTAACATTTTTTGATTCGCCAGATGGTAGCACGACAAATTGATCATTATCCATGTGTGCTCCTGTTGGCTTTTCATCAGCTGTTGAATAAACATAGTACAACGGCGTTCCGAACCGGGGGTCGACTATCGCTTTTATGTAAAAAAGCGGTCCATTTCTTTCAGATATCTGTCCTGTCAGGGTATTGTTGTAAAATAACAACCTCAGGTTATATTCTTTATTTCCCAGTTCAGGAATTTTCTCAAGATTCCCGCAATACCTGAGTATCCCGTCTTCAGGATCAGGATCCAGCGGGTTTTTATCCACCCACAACT
>Ga0265297_10001307_pt1 | contig 59854 bp, 60 predicted proteins | sample Munlanlwell13791_FD_192502 | JGI IMG/M metagenome (GOLD analysis project Ga0265297, IMG submission 192502) | Leachate microbial communities from a municipal landfill in Southern Ontario, Canada - Leachate well 137-91 | ecosystem: Engineered > Solid waste > Landfill > Unclassified | place... | reverse complement strand
ATTTCTGTAATACGACAGCTGCCCGGCGTTGTAACGCATTTACCAGCGCACCATCCTGTACAGTAAGGATGATAATACGCTCACTACGATAGCCGAGTAAAGACCTGTAAACCTCCTCTCCTTCAGGATCATCTGTGGCTACATTACCTAGGAGAACAAGAGTGCAGTCTACTTCTTTTCTGGCCAGCTTGAATGCCTGGATTACTCCTTCCGGGTCTTTCCAGCGGTCAAAACGGGATATCTGAACTACTAAAGGCAAATCCGTGGGGATGTTGTAGTGCTTTAACCTTTCATTTATCTCATGCTGACTAAGCTCGCGATTAGTAATGGTAAACGGGTCTATAGCCGGCATAAAGATTAATTGTGGTATCTTCAGTTTTTGCCTGTAATCTCTGCTGCTAATTATTACGGCATCGTATTTTTCTATGAACGGAGTCAATTCATTCCAGATATCCTGATTGGGTGATGACAGGTCTACATGACATCGCCAAATCCAGGGGCAATTTTTTCTGTAATAGTTGATCATAGGTAGAGGTTGAGGATCATGAACAATAACTAAATCATGGTCAAGATGGTTTCTGATTGAGTTCTCATAAATAACATCCTGATAGATTTGCATTTTTCTATCGGTGAGATTAATCTCGCTCCCCTGAAGCGCATTATGAATTTTCTTGGTAATACTGAAGAAATCAGGTGAGCCTTGAATAATTCTCCAGCCGGTCTTTATTCCAAGTCCATTCATCAGCAATGTCTCCGATGATAAAAGCTGTGACACACCACCGCCATAATATGTAGAATTTATATTCACTATGTGCAAATTTCTGAGAGGTTCAGCTTTAGCCTTAATCCGCCCGATAGTTTTACTCCCCACTAACGGTTCATAATCATCTATATGCACAATTTTTTGTCTTTGTATAGCTTTTGGCATCTAACAGACCCCCCTCCCTCAATTTAACTCAAAATTCTTGTAACCAACTACAATCTTTTTAAATCCAATAAATTAGTATATCTCTCACATGTCTCCTCGGCAAAAATCACGAAGCACATGACACACAACTTCTCCCGCACAAATCGAACAAGCACTAATTGGTTAAAAACAGAAGTCCGCCACAGTATATTCAAAGAACTGTGGTAATAGCCTGATATTTCAAAGGCTACCAAGAAGTACTACACTATGATGGAATAGTTGCGGTACAACAAATATTGAGCGGCCGATTAAAGAAGTGCTAGGAGAAATGAAAGTACTCATCGACCAGCTTATTTATTTCGTCTCCCTTGCCATAGTATCGCTGGCTTAAATCCTTATCACGATAACTCTTAAGCATCTTTACCAGACTATCAATGACCAGCGGAGGAAAGACTCCATGCTGCTCATATATCTGGCGATTTTTCACAAGAGATTCCGCAGATTCCCAACAGGAGACCGGTAATTGAGGCAATGCCTCCTGAATACTCTTATGTTCAGCGGAAAAGATGTTTACATCGACATAGAGTTTCCTGGCCAATTCTAATGCTTTATCCATCTCAAGTCCGTGTCGAGCAGCTACGGTAAGTCCGGCCATAAGCAAGTGAATATTCGCCGAACCATCCGGGCAGCGAAACTCCACGGTTTGATTTTCACTAAAATTCCGGGATTCCTCCTTCTCCTGCGGGTTAGCATCCCTGGCCATATCGCCAACGCTTAACCATCCCAGTGGAACTCTTACCAAAACAGACCTGTTCCGGTCCCCCCAGCATATATTGGTCGGTGCTTCTTGATGAGGAACCAGCCTGAGGTAAGAAAGAGGTACAGTATTGCCAAAAGCAGTCAACGATGGAGCCAGATTTAGAAAACCCGCTATAGCCTTTTTAGCAGTATCACTGAGCCCGTTTCCATCGACCATCATATTCTTCCCGTTCTTAACCAATCTGGTATGAACATGGAGACCGCTTCCGGCGTGTCCGATTGCAATCTTTGGGGCAAAGCTAATTGCAACCCCGTATTTGTTCCCGAGCATCCTCAGTACCCACTTGGCTACCGCAATCTGGTCCGCAGCATCTTCTACGGGCACCGGCAGGAACTCGATTTCATTTTGCTCCATTTCCTGCTCTTCGGAATAGATACAACCGACTTCTGAGTGGCCATATTTTAATAATCCTCCGGCCTGAGCAATAGCCTGCATAGCCTCGTAGCGTAAAGCTTCCCATTTGCAGAAAGGTGAGGACTCCTGATAACCCTTTTGAACTATCATCGGATATAGCTTATTTCGATTAGAAGAAACATAATATTCCAGTTCACCCATAGCATCGAAATTTAGTCCTGTTTCCGCAGTCAAGACGTCATGGGCTTTTTTGATGATATTCTCCGGCGAACTCGGTAGGCGAACCCCTTCCTTGGTGTAGTAAGTACAAAGTATATCTATCGCAGGGATAGTAGAAAATGGGTTTAAGAAGGCAGTCTTGTATCGGGGTAGAATATATAGGTCGCTCGTAGCCGAATCAATATAAGAAAAAAGGCTGGAGCCATCTACTCTTTCTCCTGCTGACAGAAGCCTGTCTAGTTGCTCATTGCTGTTAACAATGAAATTAAGAGTCTTCAGCCGACCATCGCCACCCAAATGGCGAAAGTTGATTGCCTCAATATTGTTCTCATTGATAAATTTAATCAGGTCTCTTTTGGTGAATTCCTCAGGCGGCTTTTTTAAATACCTGGCGATTTTGTTTGGACATCTGTCGAACTGTGCACTATCCATTGTTTATCCTTCCTTTATCAAATTGCTTTCATATTCTCCAGTAACCTTCTATTATTTTCCTCGATAACTTCTACAACGGAGTCAGCAATGCAGTCAAGCAATGAAGACTCTATCTCTCTGTATCTGGCGTTTCTCCTGAATATAGCTCTCACCTCAAACTTACTTAAGAATTCTTTCTCCATCTCCTCCTCCTTGATTGGCCTCAGTTAGTAAACTACTTGAGTAACGGATATGCCTTTAGCTGGAAATTACAGGAATACCCACTATATACGGGTAAAAGCGTTATCATATAAAAAGCATGTTATTTAATAACACAGGCTCTGGCACTACGGTAATTCGTAAGATAACTTACTTGGCAAACTACCAGGTTATTATCTAATTGCGGAATATTTTGTCATAAATCAGGTAGGCTGTCCAGTATGGCTTCGGCTGGAAAATCACTGAGTAAAGCTTCCGGGTGTTCATTATACCAAGCAAAATAGGCTGGAACTCATATACTCCCTCTGTCATTACGAGTCCCGATGTAATTGGGACGTGGCAATCTCGGAGAATTAAAGAGGCTCCGCATACCTTATGGCAACAAAGGATTACTCAAAAACAGTAAACTTATTCAGATGTTACCCAGGCTACTTATTATTCAATGGATATGCAGCGTTTTTCGTTAAAAGGATTATTCCGCAGCGCCAGCAAACATAAATAAGGATAGCGCTGTTTTAAATCTCCAACGTATTTATATTGGTTGTTCGTCAAAATTCAAGAAAGTATTTCGGAAAGCCTCAGGTCACCCATAATATCTCCCTGCCTATTCAGTACGGGGAGTACTTCCTCCCCATAGTCCAGCATCTTGTCCAGCGCGAGTTGAAGCTATTCAGTTATCCGAAGGCTGAGCATATTAGAAGTTCCATGGGCGATATCCTTCACCTTTCTGGCATCCATAATGCAGAAGAATTCAGAGACCATTATTTCGTGCCTGCCCTTCCCGGCGAAAAGCTCGAAGTGAAACCTATCGCAATAAGTCAATGTCGTCACCACGCCCGAAAAATGTCCCTGGGCATCTGTTAAGACATGCCTTGCAGACTGGGCTCACTGACAAAACTAGCGATAATACTCTCCAGTGGTGAACCTTCCGGAAATACAGAGGATGCCACCATATATTCTGTATATTTCAGAAACACGGGTTACCCTCAGCCCGATATCTTCACAGGTATCCTCAGCGGGAACGGATGATAGAAGCCGCTTGAGAAACGGAACAACTCTTATATGCTCTTCCATTATTTTTATATAGTACAAGTTTCGTCAGCGCGATGAACTACGCCGACCACTTTCTCGATAGGAATGACAAAGGCTATACCTGCTCCCGGCTTGCCCAGTTCGGCAGTCCGTACAATTTCATCGAGAACTGCCTCTGTTTCGTCCCCACTTGTCACCGTAAGCACGATCTCTTTTTCCGGCTCAATGGGAATACCGAGAATCGTTTGCTTCTCGTGCACTCCAACACCCCGCCCAAGCATGATAGTGCCTCCTTCAGCTCCAGCTTTGCAGGAGTTTTTTAGAATCGTGTCACCCCATCCTTTTCTAACAATGCTGATAATGAGAGACTTTTCCGCCATAGCCTTTTCCTCCTTCCTATGCGTTATTATGCGGATTATCAACCCTAGCACCATGATAGTCAAGATAGGCGCCAGGGCTATCAAAGCTATTAAACCAAAACCATCAATAACGGGATCACGTCCCTCGATGCTGGAGGCAATTCCAACAGCTATCGCCATCAGGAAGGTAACAGCCATCGGTCCGGTGGCAACACCACCAGCATCAAAAGCAATGGCAATAACACTTTTATCACTAAACCATAGCATCCCTATTGCCAGTAAGTAACCGGGAATAATTATCCAGAGCAGCGGTATTCCGTAGACAATTTTTGCCATTCCTAAGGCAATAAACAGAGCAACACCGCCTGATATGGTATAGAGTACTATCATCTTTCGTATGGAGCCAGCCGAAGCCTCTTCAACTTGTTCGCTGAGGATACGTACCGCAGGCTCTCCCCAGGTAGCCAAGAAGCCCATCATGAAGCCGAAGGGAATCAAGAGCCATTGAAACCTGATAGAGCCTAATATTTCGCCTATTGCCCGCCCGGCTGGGAAAAACCCTATGTGTACTCCCTGAAGGAATAAAGCTAACCCTACGATTGCTAATAGAGAACCCTTGATCAGGTTAAATATATAACTTCTTGGGAGTTTTAATACCGTTAGCTGGAATATGATAAACAAAACCAGCAGTGGAGCTAAAGCTTCGATAATACCGAGCAACGTATGCCCGAATCCATCCCATATCATTATCTCGTTCAACTCAGCACCATCCCCATGACCATTACGCCAACAATCGGCCCGATTGATGCCAATCCAATCAGCCCAAAGCCGTCAGACAGAGCTGATTTCCCGGATAGTACCGAACTGAAACCCAGACCCAGTGCCAGGATGATAGGCACTGTCATCGGTCCAGTTGTAACACCGCCTGAGTCGAAGGCAACTGGGACGAATTCCACCGGGGTGAAAAAAGCCAGGACGATAATAATGAAATAACCAGCTGCCATCAGGTATGCTATTGGAAAACCAAGGATGATACGGAGCATTGCCATGGCTACGAAGAAAGCAACGCCAATGGCGATAATATAGATCAGAACATTTTTAGCGATAGCCCCACCTGAGACCGTATCGATCTGTTTGGTGAGAACTATGACATCAGGCTCTGCAATAGTGGCCGCAAATCCAATGAGAAAAGCAATCCCTATAATCAGGGGCAGGGAGCCGCGCCTGGGGAGTTCGGCACCGAGGGCTTTTCCCATCGGTAGAATGCCGATATCGACGCCGAGAAGGAAAAACACCATACCGGCGATGACCATCACTGCGCCTATGATGAACTGGAGAAAAAGGTTAGCTGGCATCTTGATAAGGGCAAACTGAAGAATAACCACCACTAAGACTAGCGGTAAAATCGCCGTGAGCACTTCAAATATCTTTGCTTTGACATTCTTCATATACTAATATTAACCTAATCAACAAATATACTGAAGAGCAGGCATGTTATTAAGAATTTAAATAGATGAAGTTCAATGATGGGTATGCTTATGGATTCCAAAGTCACAAACTGAAGGATAACTTAAAAGTCTTGGCTCTGTCTAACATACAGTACCACCCATCCTATTTTCATCAACTTCTTATCGCGGATGGCTATTAATATAAGCATCCGCATCCGTACATAGTTCCAGCAGTTTATTCCTGATTACACTACAGAAAAGACCGATTAATATATTCCGTCTTTCGATTCTGCTTTTATTTGCTCTCCTCTCGAAGAATAATCCGCCAGTACTCACCAGCAATGCAGTAAAAGCGCCGGCTCCCGTAATTATGATGAATAGCGATAATATACGGCCGCCGACACTAACCGGAGATATATCACCATATCCTACAGTGGCAACAGTTATAATGGTGAAATATAGTGCATCAAACGGCGGTAACGACTCCATCGCCATAAAGCCAAAGGTACCCACAGCCAGCAGGACTACCAGTATCAACCCAAGCACAACAATTCTTCTCATCAGACTATTCATTAATTTAACCTGTCAAACGTTTTATTTTATTCAAGAACAGGCTTATAATGCCAGCTTTAGCTTTATTTTATTATTATGTCAACAAAAGCAGATGGCATAGCGCCTTTGTCTCCGCCATGGTAAAAAGACTATAATTTCGCCTGAATATCAACTGAATCAACTCAGGTAGTGTTATTACCAGCAACGGTTGAAAGCTTCCGGTAATTTCGACTGGTAGGAAATAGACCTGATTAAACTATCTAATAACAATTACGATGGAGGCTATGATGGATATATCAACCCCCGGATTAATCTTAGGCCTGGTAGAAAATGCCTGTCTGGTCATTATTATCTTCTACCTGTTAAGTCGCATTAAATTCTTTAACTCAGTATTAGACGGTAAACTAAATGGCAAGACACAGATTATTCTGGCTGTTATCTTTGGTATTCTGGCCATTTACGGAACTTACAGCGGAATAAAAACCTCCGGAGCAATCGCCAACATAAGGAACCTGGCGCCGATGATAGCCGGGCTAATAGGCGGCCCCTGGGTTGGTCTTGGAGCCGGCATCATCGGCGGAGTACACCGCTATTTTATGGGAGGATTTACCGCTATACCCTGTGCGCTTGGCACTATTATCAGCGGCGTCGCTGCCGGCATCCTGTACAGGTCCTTCAAAGGTAATGCAGGCATCTGGAAATCAACTCTGTTCGCCTTCATTATGGAAATCGTTGATATGGCTCTGATACTCTTAATAGCCCGCCCATTTGACGAAGCATTAAGACTGGTCAATATAATCGCTTTGCCGATGATCCTGAGTGATACCATCGGTATAGCTATCTTTGCATTTATGTTCAGCAACATTACCAGACATTTCAAAATAACTCAACTTCCACCAGGTTGAACTTAAGCAGTATGAGTTGGCAGACATCCGATAATCGGCAAAAACAATAAGCCACCGTTCAGGGATATCACTCCCCACACATATTTACCTGTCAACATTGCACAGGTAGTTTTCATCAGGAAAGCTATCAGTATAACCCTTTGTCCCGATTAATCACTTAGACTACGTTCAAAAAGAACAGCCAGATATAATGCTGAAAGACTAAAAGGTTAATAATATTTAGCCCATCAGGTCTAGCCGTCATATTAGCCCTGCTGTTATTATTTTTATAAACATCATATAACATAGCTATTGAGGGCAGTAAAATGATTGAACTCATTAAATGGTCTATCTTTATGTTCTTGTCTATAGGACTGATCGCTTTTTGCTGGAAATCCATGGAGCAGATATTCAGCCATGGTTTCTTTAGATTCTTCGTATATGAAGCTATTTTGGGTTTATTTTTAGTAAATAGCGATTACTGGATTATCGATCCGCTTGCCCCCCTACAAATAGTATCCTGGGTTTTCCTTTGCGGTGCTCTGATAATGGCTATACATGGATTTCACCTGCTGCGCGTCGTCGGAAAACCAACAGAAGATTTTGATAATGCTTCCACAACAGCAAAAGTTGGTATGTATAAATACATCCGCCATCCTCTCTATTGCTCGCTTCTTTTGCTGATATTTGGTCTGCTTCTCAAGCAGATATCGGCAGTGAGCGTATTCATCACTATTATCGCCCTCGCATTTCTCATAATCACCACCAAGGTGGAAGAAAACGAGAATAAAAAGAAGTTCGGAACTGAATATGATTCCTACCTGAAAACGACCAGGATGTTCATTCCGTTCGTATTCTAAAAGCTATATTAACAATTTCTCTAGTGTCTCTGAATACCATTGACCGCTGGTATTTCCTATAAGACATATAAGACATTCTACTGTCATGCCCGGCACAAACTTAAACAGGCAAAACCAATACTGAACCCCTTAAAGAATACAGGCATTAGACCATCTACATTATCAAAGTATAGTAAACTCAATATAAACTTGGTGCAGAGAAAATAGCGCCGCCCCTTCCACCATCAACAGTATTTAAAGTCATCAAGTCACCGCAAATAAAACACCCGTACTTTCTTAACCAAATTTATTAGTATTCATTTATAATATCAATAGGTAGTTCTACAATAAATTTGGTTCCTTCTCCTAGCTTGCTTTCAGCATATATTCTACCGTAATGGGAAGTAACTACGCCGTATGCAATACTGAGCCCTAATCCTGTACCCACACCCACCGGTTTAGTGGTAAAAAACGGGTCAAAGATTCTATCAAGATTTTCAGATGTAATACCCGGACCGTTATCCTCAAATGAAACTCTAATCATATTGCCTACTATCTCAGTCGTAATATTCAATTTTCTCTGCCTGCGAACCTGGCTCAACGCATGTTCCGCATTCAGGACAATATTAAGAAAAACTTCCTGGATCTGGTAATAATCAACCACAATCTCCGGTAAAGAAACATCAAAAGCGACTTTGACCTTTATCCTCTTCGTTTTATGTGTATAGTAACGTATTTTCAATACATCAGAAATTATTTTATTTATCTTAGTTGCCTGCTTCATTAATACATATTTACTGGAAAAAACCATAAGACTTCTGGCAACCACAGTAGCCCGCCTGGCTTCATTATAAATGGTCTCAATATCAGTTTTTACATCATCTGATAAATCTCTCCTGGCAAGCAACCGGGACAATTGAATAATAGATGCCAGTGGCGTATTAATCTCGTCAGCAATACCCAGCGCCAGCTCTCCAATTGTAGACAGGCGATTGGTGAGATTGGCTTGCTGCTCCAAGCGTTTTTGCATTTCCTCATTTTTTTTGTGCAGCGTGATATCCTGCATAACAATTATTTTCCCCAGGGTGGTATCTACGGAGTCAACTATAGGAGAAGTTATAACCTCGAAGCACAGATTATCCCCATTTTCCCGTTCCCATAATATTTCTTGCGGTTCACTCGAGGCAAATTCAACGATATTCTTAAAATTTATACCTCCAATGTATGACGCATTTTCTAATAATTGTCTCTTCGACATCACAACTTTATCACTCATCAGCTTCATACATGCCTGGTTCATATCAACCACGCGGTGGCGATTATCCAGAACCAGAATAGGGTTTGCTATACTATCAAAAACGGTCTGCCTGGCAAAAGGCAATACGCTTCTGGTACGCGTAAAGATAAAGCCGATTGACGCCGCTAAATACCCAACGGTAAGACCAAATGCTGATATTAATATTGGAACTTCGACCTCGGAGTGGGGATTGGCTAAATCAACAACAGTTAGTATCCCGATGATACATGCAGCACTGATAATTATCCAGGCATCAAGGCGAAGCGGCTCAGGTAGTCTGATAACTTTTCGTCCCAAAATACTGATAGCCAGTATAAACATAACGTACGAGTACGATATAAAGACCCAATACCCTGTTTCTCTATGAGCTACAAGATGGTATAAATACTGGCCTTGGGACGTAGAAGCGGTCCAAATTGCATGATGCATTCCATTGGTCATTACCAGGATCAGAGCTAGCACAGGCATAACACATAGCAAAGCAATGTTTCTTCGTGTCAAATAATTATCCGAGCCAAAGTATCGCGAGATAAAGACCAGATAAAAGGTAGCAACTGTAACAAAGCAAGGTAATTGTAACTTGAATGCAATGTCCCTGATCACAATGTTATTGGTGGAAATCTCGATAGCATGGCAAAGAACCCATAGCGCACTTGTTACCAACTGAAATAATAGTGGTCGACGGGCTTCACTGGGGGCACCCCGGAACAAAACCTCTATAACCGCCAGGTTCAATATCACCAGAACAAGCAGGAACTCAATAACACCCCAGGGCCACAAATAACTATTAACCACTTCAATCATACCCTTAACCATTTTTCGATGAAGCTACAATCCAGATTAAGAGAAAGCAAACTAACACCGAAAAACAACTTCAGTATAAACTCAAAAGTTCCCACTTATTAAATCGCTATTACCCCCAGAATAAATCGACTGGCTGATTCTGATATAACAACGCCTCTGTTGGTATAAGATAACACCGGGTTGGGAAAATGTCATAAACGCGAGGCAAAAAAGGCATCTTATACTAACATTTTATTCCTATAAAATTTATAAAAATACCGCTAAGAAATAAATAGCCAGATGGCTAATAATGTTGAACCCATTGGTTATAATATGGTATTTATCGGTAGATATCTGCGTTACTTAAGAGCTCAATGCTCCGATATCGATTTCCCGATTAATTACACAGTTGAGCTTTTCAACATACAGGACATCTGGCTTTTAGTAAAGAAAAAGGCTAAATTTTATTCTGCAGCTTTTGAGTTGGTTTTATTATTAGAGCCATAATGATACCAACGAAGCTTAAAACAGCACATATAATAAAAGCCTGCTGATAGCTAGCGGTTAAATCAAAAACATGTCCCATAATAATGGGACCCAGGGCAGCCCCGACAGAAAAAGCACAGGAAGATATACCCACTATGGAACCCATCGATTTGAGGCCAAAAAGCCTGGCAATAAGAGGAGAATCTGATACTACATTTCCCCCGTTAGCCAGACCAATTAAAAAGCCAAAAAGATAAAACATCCACAATTCGCTTGCTATCATTAAAAATAGCAAGGATAATGTTGCAACAAGAAAACAAATAATAAAAACACGTCTGGGACCGATTTTATCACCGGCTCTACCCAGCCCAAAACTGCCAATAACTGAGGCCACACCACTAATAGCTATAATGTTGGCGGCGTTGACGAAAGAGATCCCTAGATCAGTGGCATACGGTACAATATGTATAACGATAGAAACCATATAATAGCCGAAGCAGAATTTCAAAACGACAAGTATCCAGAATTGAATAGTCGAGGCTGCTTCCCTCAAAGAATAGTATTTACCATCTGATCCCAACGCCTGTCTTTCATTTTCAGCTTCACCATAGGGCACCTGACCGATTGCGGCCGGGTCTCGCTTTAGAAACTGAGTAGCAATTACCACGACCAGTAAAGCAGCAATACCCAGAAAGATATAGGAAAGCCTCCAATCATAGGCTACGATAAGACGGCTGATCACTGGCGGTGATACGAGTTGTCCTATACCCAGTCCGGATAAGACTATACCTGACATCAATCCTCTTCTCTTAATAAACCACCTGGCAATGAGTGCTAAGATGGGGGCGTAAATCGCACTCATTCCTATACCGAGGATGAGCCCTTCAAACAGATATAGCTGCCCTAGCGAGTTAAGCTGTGACATAAGCAGATATCCCAGCCCCAGGCACACTCCACATAAGGTCAATATCACCCTGGGCCCGAACTTATCAGTCAATGCCCCCATGATAATACCCACAAAGCCGAATATCAGGAAGGATAACGAATAAGCACCAGACGTAATTGCCCTGGCCCAGCCAAACTCATTTAGCAACGGCTTAACGAAGACACCGAAGCTCTCCCATATCCCAAATGAAACCAGCAGAATTAAGAAGCAGAGAGCAGCTATTATATAACCGTAAAATAATCGCGGTTTAGTCCTCTGGGATAACTCTTTTTTAGTCATAATAAGCCGGCTGTGAGTCAATTCCTAAACCAAAATTTACCCATTATATCACGTTCTGAAGTAGCCAAAGACTCTTTCTTGGCCCGGTATAAATACTCCATTACGAGATTAGGGCACAAGGTAAAATATCAGAAGCATTATTTGGTGAATACTTTTTAGAATGGGGCACTACTTCTCAATTAGGTAATCTTGCTGGCCCATCCAGCAGATTTTTAAGACCAGCATATATAGCAAAATAACTGGCCAATTAATTCTAGGTTCTTCTGTCTTTCGTGCAGAATAAAGGTAGAGATGTTGCTAGAGAATTGCCAGAAAAAGCCTTAAAAAACAAATAAACAACCCCCGAGAAACCCAAATGGCTTTTTTAATTCTGGGGACGCAGACTATTGGATTTTTAGCTGATTTGATTACAAATTTGTATTTTTAGTCATCAGACTAAAAAATCAGGCCGTCTTATCTTCTACTACTGCCGTTGGTGCATTTTTCTTAACAGACTCTATTCCGTTTTTGGCGCTATCTTTGGTCTTATAACCCTCACCAGAATTCGCAATCATTTGTCCGTTTGAAGCAATGAGTTTCCAGCGAATTTCACCTTTCTTATCCTTGTACAATTCAAATTTAGCTGCCATTTAACCACCTCCCGTTACTTTTTTCATATTTGCATACTCATAAATAACTTATTAATTATTACAAAACCACAAATAACACATTTTTAAAATATTTAATATTTTTGTAAACCAGTTCATTCATCAAGAAGAAATGTTATCTTCATTTGAACCCGGTACTCGGAAATTTTCCCTTTACCGTCGATAATTACCTCCTGGTTCCAGATCCAAGCAGATTTAACGTTCCTGAGAGTTTTGCGAGCACGAGCAATTCCTTTTTTCATAGCATCATCGAAACTTACAGTAGAAGATGATTTAACCTCAGTAGTCCTTGAGATTGTCATTATTTAACTCCTTTCTATATTTTTGACCGGGTACAGATTATATTGTCAAAAAAGTTAAATTTTTAAGGCAACAAACTATATAGCTCATTAACAATTGTATCAGAGAAGACAGAATATTGGAATATCTTTGCCATCAAACCCCTAACAGCGCAAGTACAAATCCTTCTGTCAGGGAAATGGCCAGCTACTGAGAAAGTAGGCCGCCCTATCAGCAAGCTATCTTCAGTACCACCTCAAACATCAATAAGATTCTTAATATTTAATTAACATTTAAATGTTAATTTATCACAATAAATGATCGAAAAATCTATGCTTGAAAATAAGCCGTGCAAACAAATTTTCATTCGAGATTGATTCAATATGAAAAAAATAATTGTAATATTACTGGCATTACTCCTTATCTTTGCCTTTACCGCCTGTTCCAATAGCACAATTGAACTGGTAAAAGCTGCATCGGAATCGCAGGAAGACTATACTGACAACGTTGTAATGATCATGCTTGGCGATGAAATAATCGCCAGCGGCCATGGCATTACAATTGACGGCAGTAGAATAGCAATTACATCTCCAGGAATATATAGCATAAGCGGTACCCTGGACAACGGGCAGATAATAGTCAGAGTCGAAGACAATGAAATTGTTGAACTAGTTCTAAATGGAGCCAATATTACCTGTTCCAACAACTCCCCCATTTATATTAATAATGCCGACGAAGCAATTATCACTCTGGCAGAAGGCACCCAAAATTATGTAACAGACGGAGATTCCTATATTCTGGGTGATTCGACTGCCGACGAACCCAATGCAGCGATTTTCAGCAAGGACGATCTCACTATCAATGGAAATGGCTCGCTGACAGTTAATGCAAATTACAACAACGGAATTCAAAGCAAAGATGACCTCAAAATTACAGGCGGCAATATCACTGTAAACGCCGTAAACGATGGTATCAGGGGCAGGGACTCCATTACTATCAAGGACGGGATTATCACGGTAAACGCAACCAGCGATGGGATGCAATCCAATAACGATACAGACCCGGAAAAGGGATACGTCACCATTGAGAGCGGCACCATAAATATTACTGCCGGAAATGATGGTATTCAGGCAGAAACAAGTCTTCTTATCAGCGGTGGTAATATCACCATTTCCTCAGGTGGCGGCAGCGCCAACGGCAGCAAAAATGCCGGCAATAGACAAAATATGCCGTCGCCTGGTAATTGGAATTTGGGAAATAACCCCGATATCAGCAATCCTGACAATAGGCAAAACATGCCGCCAGGCAATTGGGACATGGAAAATAATTCCGATAGCAGCAATGCCGCCAGTGCCAAAGGATTGAAGGCAGGGGTTAATATAACAATTACCGGCGGTGCTATAAATATAGACTCTTCCGATGATTCTATCAATTCCAATGAGAGCTTAACCATTAACAGCGGTAATATTATTCTGGCCGCCGGAGATGACGGCATACATTCAGATTCTGCTGCAGAAATTAACGGCGGAGACATAAGCATTACCAAATGCTATGAGGGTATTGAAAGTGCTGCTGTTACAATTAATGACGGAAATATTCAAATCGTTTCCAGCGATGACGGTATAAATGTTGTAGGCGGTACTGAGGGCTTTCCCATGGGTGGAAGACCTATGCAAAATGAAGTCAATATTTCCGCAGACATCTACCTCAATATTAACGGCGGCTACCTTGCCATCGATGCCGGAGGTGACGGGATTGACGTAGGAAGCGCTATCAATATGACCGGAGGCACTGTCATCGTAAATGGCCCTACTGCCAACGATAACGGCGCACTGGATTACGTCGCTTGTAAAGTAACCGGCGGTTTTCTTATCGCAGTGGGCAGTTCCGGTATGGCTCAGGCTCCCGGCACATCATCAACCCAGTATTCGGTGATGTATAATTTCTCGTCAGCACAATCAGCCAATACCATCGTTCACCTTGAAACCGAAGACGGCGAAGAACTTCTGACATTTGTACCGACAAAGACATATCAATCAGTAGTATTAAGCTCACCCGATCTAAAAAACGGGATGACCTGTATTGTCTACTCAGGAGGCAGCTCAACTGGTACAGTTATTGATAGTCTATACTCTGGTGGAACATATACTGCCGGTACTAAAATTGACAGCTTTACCATTTCAAGTGTTGTAACCCGTGCAGGCTCGTCTGCTGGTGGTTTCCCCGGCGGTGCAGGCAACCCCGGCGACCCAGGCGTCAGAATGCCACCCGGAGGCATGAGACAATAAATCAGTTTTTACACTCAGGCTGATGATCAGTTATCTGGAAGGGCAGCAACACATGATATCTCCACCAGCATATCTTTCAGAGCCAGGGATGCCACTCCAATCAGGTCAAGAGGAACCGGATTTACATCAAGAGCCCTCTCGGGGCAATGTTCCCTGAAAAAGTCCTCCATTACTTTAGGACAGAAATTGGGAGAATGCACAATTCCGTCCGGGAACGGCCCCTTTACGTACCAGTTCATCATCACAATTTTGTCCAATGACGATCCCATTTCTTCCAGAGCAGCTTTTAGCTTTTCAAAACACATCCTTGTCTGTGCCTCAGGTCCCTTTACAACCTTTTGCCCTCGTAGGTCATAACCAGCCGGAGCTATTGTAGGGTCTTGCCCTTCAGCACCAGCAACCCAGACAAACCCTTTAGCTCCTTTAGCTACAGCCCCTTTCCCCCATGGCATAATCTTGCCACCGTAATAAACAGGAAATACTTTCAATTCCATATTTTAACCTCCTGAATTTTTCTTAAAACTGTGCTCTCCAGGCAATTATACATCGGCGTATTTGGTAATGAAATATCTTTGCCCTACCCCCCTTTTACCTGTAAAGCATTATCGTATAAATCTCTAAATTTGATTAGAGCCTCAAGTGTCTTTATAATGAAATCCCGGCAGCGTTTGTCTTTATGCCTGCACAAAGCAACCGCAAATAATCGAGATATGGTTTGATATCCTCTATCTCACAACAGGAGACGATTTAATAATGCAGAACAATGAATTCGACCAGTTTAAGGGGTCACCCGATTATGTGCTTTCCGAGCCTTTAAGAAATGCTGTGAACGTGAGCATAGCGCTGGGCAAGCCTCTGATTATCAGAGGAGAGCCGGGCACCGGAAAAACCAGACTGGCACACAGTATCGCCAGAGGACTGGGCAAAAAATTGATCACCTGGAATATAAAATCCACCACCAAAGCTCAGGAAGGGCTCTATGTTTACGATACCGTACAGAGGCTCAATGACAGCCGCTTCGGGGATAAAGACGTGGCCGATATCAGACAGTATATCAAGCTGGGCAAACTGGGGCAGGCGTTTAAATCCGCAGACCAGGTGGTACTGCTCATCGACGAAATCGATAAGGCAGACGTGGAGTTTCCCAACGACCTTCTCAATGAGCTTGATGAAATGGCTTTCCATATACCGGAGATAGACGAGACAGTTACAGCAGCAAACAGGCCTATCGCAGTCATTACCAGCAATGCCGAGAAGGAACTTCCCGATGCTTTCCTGCGCCGCTGCATTTTTCACTACATCGAATTCCCCGACCCGGAGCTGATGGAGGAGATAATCAAAGTACACTTCCCCAAGATCAAGGATAACCTGCTATATGCAGCCATAAAGGCATTCTACAAGCTCAGGGAAATCGACGGATTCAGAAAAAAACCGTCCACCAGCGAGCTGCTGGACTGGATTCAAGCGCTCACTATCGGCGGCATATCGCCTGATAAGATAGCCAAAGAGATTCCCTTCGCGGGAACGCTGCTTAAAAAGGAATCCGATTACGCCTATTTCACCAGCAGGGTCAAATAAACACCCGTATCAGCCTATTTAAGAGCATAAGATGTTTACCGACTTTTTCTATACTCTGAAACAGAAGAAGGTGCCGGTCTCGATCACCGAGTGGATGACCCTCATGGAAGCGCTGTCCAGGGGCTATATATCCGACATGACTCAGTTCTACTATCTGGCCCGGGCAATACTGGTTAAAAACGAGGGGCATTTCGACCAGTACGATGCTGCTTTTCAGCAGTACTTCAAAGGGATAGAAACTCCAGCCGAGATCACCGACCAGATACTGGAATGGCTCAAAGATCCCATCAACCGGATGTTGCTCTCTGAAGAAGAGCAGGCCTTATTCAACAGCATGGATTTCGATGAGCTAATCAAGGAACTGGAAAAGAGAATCAAGGAACAGAAGGAGCAGCATGACGGCGGGAATCACTGGATAGGCAGAGGCGGTACATCGCCCTTCGGGCATTCCGGTCGTAATTCCGCCGGCATAAGAATCGGAGGGCAATCGAGGTATCACAGCGCAGTGCAGATCGCTCAACAACGTAAGTTCAGAAATTATCGCAGCGACCTTACCCTGGACATTCGCCAGATGAAAGTGGTGCTGAGAGCACTACGGCAACTAAATCGTATCGGCCCTGAAGACGAGCTCGACCTGAAGAAGACCATTGACACTACCTGCAAGAATGCCGGTGAGCTTGAGTTCATCTGGCAGAGAAGTAAGAAAAATGCGGTGAAGGTTTTGTTATTGATGGATGTAGGCGGCTCGATGGACTCATACGCTCTGCTGTGCAGCCAGTTCTTTTCCGCTGCCCATTCCAGCTCGCATTTCAAGGATTTCCAGTACTACTTTTTCCACAATTGCATTTACGATAATGTGTATCGGGATATCGAAAGAAGCGATACGCTAAGCACCGAAAATCTGCTCAATACGCTGGAATCCGACTACTGTCTGATAGTGGTCGGTGATGCCAGGATGGCCCCGTGGGAACTGGTACAGCGATACGGGGCAATTTACTATTACGAAAGAAACGATACTCCGGGAATTGTCTGGCTGAAACGCCTTGCAGACCACTTCAGCCGCCGCGTCTGGTTGAACCCCACCGCTACCCTTTACTGGCAACACCCCACAGTGATGTCCATCGGCAAACTATTCCCCATGTACGAGTTCACCATAGAGGGGCTGGGCGAGGCGGTACGAAAACTGGTAGCCAAACAGTAAAATTTGCATGCATAAATAAGACGTAGGTGTTATTTTGCCCACAGATGACCCTTCAGGGTAGAAAATTAACCCTGCCTATACTTGTTACCATTGTGCCCGGTTTATACCAACACGTAGAAATTTTTAAGTTAAGATTGGTCGCTAGCTACCTGAGTATCAAGATATTTATATAATGTATCTTCCAAGTTATCCAGGTCTCCCGACGGTATTCCATCTAAATCTTTAGAACCACCAAATAAAGTATCTATTTGGGATATACCGTGCTCCTTAGCCCACTTTACATGTTCTGAAGCACCGTAACCCAACCCCTGTAAAGCAAGATAGAAGTGTGTCAGGATGTCTTGCTTGGTTGCTGCATTATATGTACAGGCCGGGCATTTGTAAGTCTGATTGTTCATGTGCCAATTATAGTAATTAATAGAGTATTACGCAATTGCCATAGCTTTTCTGGTTTTGTGCAAACTGGCAACGAGCACCGTACCAAAATATGCAGGGCATTGCCACTGGAGTCAATCAGACGATACAGTATCCTAGCACGACAGCACCGAATGACCAAATATAGACTAAAGTCACATACAATCAAATCTCCACGAATTACAATTATAGTTGTAATCGGAGGTTGACTATGAACAAAAATCTTAAGATAGGACTAATTGTAGGCGGTATTGTATTAGCTGTTCTGCTTATAGTCTCTTTAATATCTGGAGCCTTTACAGGATGGCGAACCAATAGCTGGGGTATGATGGGGCCGGGTATGATGGGAAGCTATGGTTTTGGCTGGTTTATGCCGGTAGGCATGATCATCTTCTGGGGGCTGATTATCTGGGGTATAGTGGCATTAGCACGTTATATGGTCTCTTCAAACGCCAAATGCACTACCGTACGTGCAGTATCGGCCAGAGAAATACTCAAGATCAGATATGCACGCGGTGAGATCAGCAAAGAAGAGTTTGAAGAGAAAATGAAAGACTTAATCTAAAATATATTTCGCCAGAGCCGGCGAATTGCATATCCAGTAAGCCATTTGACAATAGCCATTGCCGATTTTAAAGGCATTCTGGAGCCGCCGTAATAGGACACGGTAATAGTAACTGCGGCAATTCTCAGCCCTGCTTCCAGTGCCCTGATCAGCACTTCGACTTCAAACTGGTACCTGCTGGCAGTCAGCTCCATTGCTAGCAATTGGCTCCTTTTTATACCACGAAGCCCGCATTGCACATCGATAAATTTCGTTCTGAACAACATATTTATAGTTGTAGCAGCCAGAAGGTTGGCTCCCCGCCTGATAAAAGGGATTGTAGTAAGAGACCTCTCACCCAGAATGAGGTCATGGCTGGAACAGAACGGCAGCATCTTAAAAATATCCTGCGGATCGAGCTGTCCGTCTCCATCTAAAAAGAAACACCATTCAGTAGTGGCATGGGAAGCCCCGGTCAAACAGGCCTGGGCTTTTCCCATATTCTGCTCATGAGTTATAACCCTGTAGCCCATACTCCGGCATATGTCACCGGTGTTATCCTGAGAACCATCGTCAACGATAATTACCTCGTGAAAATCCGGCAAGGTGGCTAAAAAGGATGAAACATTACGCGCTTCGTTGAATACAGGAATAATTACAGAGATAGGCGTTTTTTCAGGATTCATATGGGATAAACTTCCCTCATGCCGTTTTTCGCCATCACTCCAATGATTGTATCATCTTTTAAGCTGTAGCTGCCAAAATGTTAATTTCCTTTTCCCTGACCTTCTTCTAGCAGCATTCATTATCCTATAAGACTGGATTTCGTTAGACTCCTGGTAGATAGTTTTACGTTTACCTCGGTATACAATAAGGCCCTAGGCAAGCGGTTAAAAGCCATATATAATCTGACTTCGAGGAATAATAAAAGCCAGATTGGAGGAATTATCATGGCGGTTAAGGTGGTCACAGATACAGGGGCTGATATTCCGGCAGGCTTATTAAGTGAGCTGAATATTACCACCGTTCCACTTTATATTTACTTTGGCAATGAAGTCTATAAGGACGGGATAGATATAGGACCGGACGAACTGTATAAGAGATTAGTTGACGGGCCAATCCACCCAACAACTACCCAGCCTATGCCATCAGATTTCAGCGACATATATCAGGAAATTTCAAAGGAAACCGACGAAATTGTGTCTATTCATCTCAGTTCAAAGGTCAGCGGCACTTATAACTCAGCAATGCAAGGTAAAGAGTCATTACAGGATAAATGCCGCATAGAAGTAATAGACTCAACTTCTCTCTCAATGGGGCTTGGGTTGATAACTCTGGCTGCAGCCAGAGTAGCTCAGGATGGTGGCACTCTACAGCAAGTTGTAGAAGAAGCTAATAAATCTATTAGAAAAACGCAATTAATTGGCGTTTTAGATAGCCTTAAATACTTACTTGCAGGAGGACGTATCACCAAGGCCAGAGCAACCATAGGAAGCCTGCTCAAAGTAAAACCTATATTAACCACTCGCGAGGGAGAGCTCGTTCAGACTGGTCTGGCACGTTCCTATTCAAAGGGAATCGACAAGCTGTATGAGTATGTAAGCAATGCAAATAATGTGGAAGAAATGGCTATAGTTTCCAGTACCGTAGAAGAAGAGGCTACCTCATTAAAAAAACGCTTAAGTTCTTTTATTGCCGAGGAAAAAATTCACATGGCAAGGATAGGTGCAGCGCTTGGCGTACACGGAGGGCCTGGAACATTAATTATAACAATGAGACAAGCGTAATACCCAGAATTAAAAAGAAGCAAAGCCAGTTACCTGTAAGCTGCCCAATTATTTAAACTTTTAAAAAACACAAGTAACTAGGGCACGGTATTTCTGCCATACTAATAAACAGCCACATAACCAATAAGGAAATGCTTATAAATTTAAGCCGAGCTATCCTCTATAACTGTCCCATGCCCTGGAACAGGAAATTGAACATGGTCACGCCGACAGCAGCAAGAATGATATAGACCACCAGACCAATGAAGCTGGCAATCATTGAGCCCCTGCTGATTTCTTGGTCTTTTCCATAAGTTACCCAGAACGTGATAAAACCGAAGATGGGAACGAAAAATGATGCGATGTAGACCAACCATTTTACCCAGCCCATAGTTTACCTCCTTTGTCGTTCGTATCAGTATTCACTATAGCATAATTTTAGCGCCATTTCTATATGTTAAATATCACAAATCAGATAGTTTTGCTGTAATCTTATACACAGGTTAAATGACAGGACATTTTAAACCTGCCTGACAGCTAGGGCATAGGGAAAAATTGGCTGAAAAGAGTAAACGCCAGAGGAATAGTAATTATAGAGAAGACAAAGCTAGCCAGAATAAACTGATTCGATATTGAAGCGTTGCCTCCCTCTCGTTCGGCAACCAGAGGAGTGCCGGTAATAGGAGGCACCGCACTCTGTAAAAGTATTATCAGGGCTATGTTATAGTCAGGGCGGATCAAAAACAATAAACCGATAAATACCAGAGGGAAAATTACATTTTTAACCACTACGAATTTGATTATTTCCTTAACGTAAATCTTGCCTTTCCTCTGGAAATCAATGTAAAGGCTGCCCCCCAGTATTATCATGAGCAACGGCGTAGTCATGTTACCCAGCATGGTAAGCATGGTGACAATAAAATCAGGTAGATACGTTTCTACTCCGGCCAGTCTGATGCCTACTGCAAGTAAAGTCGCCACCAGCACCGGATTGATTATCCTCTGTAGATTGAACTTGCGTTTCGGCGCATCGACAGACTCCTTTTTTTTCTTAAAAAAAAGATGAGATGCACTGAAAAATATAACCGGATGAAGAATGATGAAGATAAATATATGAACAATGTACGGCGAGCCCGGCCCGAAAAGGCCGGCTACTATAATCAAGGGAAAGAAAATTCCGTTTTGAAAAAACAGGCTCAGGGCAAATTCGCTGCGCGTGCTCTTCTGAGATATGAACATGAAGATCAAGGTCAGTATCAGAGCAACAACCGCAAAAAGCACCCACCACAGAGGTAATTGCCACCAGTCGGGAAATTCTTTGGGAGAGAAATTTACTAATATGCCGGCAAAAACCACACAGGGGAGAGCGATATCGATTGCCAGCCTTACCAGAAAGCCGATAACATTCTCAGGTATTATGCCTCGCCTGAGAATCCAGAACCCCAGCACCCCTATACCTATCATGGCCAGGACGGATTGAAAGACAACGTTAAATATATGCCCCATGTTATTTACTTCAATTCAGGAAACATAAGGAATCTTATAATCCGGCCGAATATACTACCCGTTAAGATTTAGACAGTAAGTTCTCGACCGTTAATTATCAAACTGCTTGTTTAATTATAAACCACTTTCAAGCTAACAGTCGATGTGCCTGAGAGCAATTGTAAGTGGTCTTTATTTCAGATTGTTATGGACACCATCCCAGCAAAAGATTTAGGAAATCTTATACCTTTATCAAGTATATAATCCCGTTTTATTTAATATAATTGATTACACTAGGGTATGACTATGTTGAACGCCGGATTGAAGCTTTCCATCAGTCCCATGAGTTCCGAGAGTTTCACAATACTGCCATCGATAGTAATATTTTTTGACCTGTGTTCCTTTTCAAAGGTAGTAGCACCCGTGAGTATCGAGTTGAGCGTAGCACGCTTCAATGTCACCGTGACATCGGCTTTATCCGAAAGTTTTCCGGATATATAGGTCAGGGCTGAGTTCTGCAGATTGAGGACATACTTCTCGCCGGTATCGGTGAAGTCCCAGTTGGTTACAACGTGTTTGCCCTCGGCTTTGGGTCCATTGAGCATGATGCCCATTAGGTCAAAGCACATGGGCAGAGTCATACCTGTAATCATATCCGCGCCCATGCTGCCGGCGCCCGGCTGTTGGCCAATGCCGGTACGCAGTTCGGATGCGCCAACCAGATAGGAGTTCCGCCAGGTACCCGACTCGGCCTGGTAGCCAAGCTGCTCCATAGCGTCGGCTTCCAGATCACGCGCTTGCTGATTATCAGGGTAGGCAAAGACGACGTGGTTCATTACCTGCGCCACCCAGCGGTACTCGCCTTTATCGAAGTCCTTCCTGGCCATATCTATGACAGCCTCAGGACCGCCCATATAGTCGACATATTTCTTGCTAGCCTCGACTGGCGGTAATGGGTCCAGGTTAGCCGGATTGCCATCGTACCAGCCTAGATATTTCTGATAAACGGCTTTTACATTATGTTTCAGGGTGCCGTAGTAATTACGGGTATACCACTGGCTGGCCAGGCTGTCCGGCAGTTTAATGGTTTCGGCAATCTCGGCAGGTGTATAGCCCTTGTTCAGCAGTCTGAGGGTCTGGTCATGTGTATATTTATACAAGTCACGCTGCTGCTCGAGGAAGGTAATTATCTTTTCGTTTCCCCACCGGGGCCAGTTGTGCTGGGCAAAAATCACGTCTGTTTTATTACCATATAACTCAATCGACTCGTTGATGCAATTTGCCCATTTATTGGCATCTCTTACCTGTGCGCCACGCAGGGTGAGCAGGTTATGCACCAGCGGGCAGGCGATTTCAGCGCTGTCAAATGCCCTTAGCTGGGGGAAATATATGGTCATCTCGGTGGGCGCCTCGGTGCCCGAGACGATCTGAAATACCATTTCCATGCCATCGATGACCAGTGTCTCACCGGTAGTTTTGATTTCTTTGGTTGGCGCAATGATCGTGGCCGGTCCGTTCGGGTAGGCTTTCCCCAACCCTGCATCAACCATCCCTTTGTCGTTCCGGGACAGATACATACCGTACATGTACTGTGCGCGGCGGCTCATGGCAGTGCCGGCCAGCACGTTTTCACTTATGGCATAGTCAAAGAAACCTTCGGAAGAAATCACCTGTACGCCGTTGCACTTTACGTCTTCTTCTGAAATAACGCCCTTAACCCCACCGAAATGGTCAATGTGGCTGTGGGTGTAGACAACTGCCGCCACCGGCTTTTCACCTCGATACTGATAGTACAAATCAAGCCCGGCTCTGGCTGTGGCCGGAGTCGACAACGGGTCAATGATGATAACCTTACTATCGCCTTCCACTATAGTCATATTTGACAGGTCGAAACTTCTTATCTGGTAAATATGGTCGGTGACCTGAAAAAGGCCGTTATTGAGATTAAGCCGCGCCATTCGCCAGAGAAGGGGATTGACGGTTGAAGGCGCCTCCTGCTGCTTCTCGAAGTCAAAATCAGCAGTTGACCATGCGGTGCTGCCGTCCTCGTTTTTAATCACTCCGTCCGGCAGAGTGGCGATGAAGCCGCGCTGCGCATCGACAAAGTCCACCTCATCGGAGAAATCAAATTCCTTCAATACTTCTTGATTGGCTTTTATGGTCCATTCCGATGCATCCGCCGGAGTATCAGAGGGAATCTCGGCGGGCGTTTTTGCAACTGGAGACTTCTCAACATTTCCACAGGCAGAGAATAGAGAAAATATAATTCCCATGAGTACCAGAAGAGTAACAAATTCCATCCCTGAATTTTTCACCAAACGCATAATTAAATCACTCCCTTGCTTTTTAATGATTTACTAACCAGCATAAGCTCTCACAGTAGCACCTCAGCAACCCAATTGATCTGACCACAAAAATTATAACACTTTAGTTAGGCCCATAAACATAATAGCCTCAGTACCCTCGTTCAATATGACGAGATTGCACTTTTGTAAGGATTGTTCAATCACTTATCCTCAAAGATTATTTTATTTTGATTAAAATTACCACATACATAGCTTCGAAACATCAGGTATTAAAGACTTAGATACTCGCACGGTCAGGATGTAGATATAATACTTTTTTCTATGGTATATTATTCGTTGTTAAAATAACTTGAGCAGGAGGTGTACATCTTAATGGAAACAAAAACTGTCTACTTTGAAAATCCCGGAGTTGAGAATACGGATGAAACACTGAAACTGGCCAGGGAACGAGCCCTGCAACTGGGAATAAAGACCGTACTGGTAGCATCAACTAAAGGGCGGACTGCCATAAAAGCGGTTGAAATATTCAAGGGTATGAAGCTTATCGTAGTCCGTCACAGCACCGGCTTTAAAGAGCCGAATATCCAGGAATTTACCGAGGAAAATATGAAGGTAATTCAGAACAATAATATCCCGATGATTACTGCTGCTCATGCCTTTGGCGGGCTTTCCCGGTCTATGCGACAGGGGGATGTAGTTCAAGCTCCTGCAACATATGTGGTAGGAGATATCGTTGCCAGCACGCTTCGTATCTTCGGTCAGGGTATGAAAGTCGCCTGTGAAATTGCGGTAATGGCAGCCGATGCCGGCATGATACGGACTGATGAAGAGGTAATTGCAATTGCAGGTGTGGGCCGCAGCGGCGGAGCTGATACTGCAATAGTGGTTCAGGCAGAACCGGCGCATCGATTCTTCGAGTTCAAGATGAAAGAAGTAATTTGTAAGCCGCGACTTTAATAAACCATCAGCGTATTATCTTGACATCCAGCCAAACTGCCCAGGCCTGCAAAGGTTCTCCATTGGCATTGACCTGTAAGCGAAAGTCAGCGTTCTTGCCGAAATACTCGGGCGGTATCGGGACGGAAATGGCTTTGATTTTGTAATCATATGTATCGTTTACACCGGTTACAAGAGACAACCAGTCAGATTCGCCATGTAAACGTATATATACCCGGAACTGCACATTTCCACTATCAGCACCTTGCATGAGACCAACCAGACTATAAAAATGGTCTCCGGGTTTTACTGTGAAGTCGGTATTATAGTCGCCGGTAATGTAACCATTGTAAATGGCATAAGGACGAGTCGCCAGCCCCCTTGTTGGAACAGAAGCATCTTCCATTCTCTGGTCAGGTTGTAACAGAGCAGCGCCATCACTATCCACACGCAATTTGCCAAAAGCTATGGTTTTATAAGGATGCCCGATTCCCCAAATAGCACCAGGAGCATTATCGATAAAATCATAAACAGTCATCACCGGAAAAGCCACCTGGAACACATTATTGGTTTTATCGTCCTCGACTACGTTATTATCGGCGTCTACTACAACTTTCACAATATTGGTAGCAGGATTATAAAGCCAGCCGGTTATCGTCCTGGTAGCAGAGTCGCCAGCAGGCAATGACCCTAAAGCGTCCTGATCCCTATAAACTCCGTTGGCATATAACCTGGTTGTGCTCGGGGGTGAATCGTTAGCGCCACGATTCTCTACGGTGTATTCAATATTTAAGCCACTGGCAACCTCAACCTTTCTGATATCTGTGATAACCAGGTCCGGTCGTCCTGAAGCTGATGCAGTGGTAACCATTACCTGAGTCGTAGCCAAAACAATCATGGCGCCGTTATAAGCAGCCAGCGTATATGATGTGGTCTCGGAAGGAGCTATCTCTACTGAGCCAACCGGACCAAATACACCTACACCAGGATCGATTTTCACGGATTCTGCATTGGTAACGTTCCAGCTCAGGACAGCGCTACTGCCAGCGGTTATATTTCCCGGGTCAGCAGCAAAACTATTGACAACCGGCAAGCCTACACTACCGGGAACAACAATTACCATCGCCTCGGAACTAACCGTACCTCCCTCATTAGCAGCAGTAAGCGTATAAGTTGTGCTCAGCGTCGGGTATACTTCTAATGTCCCTGTCATGGCAACATTACCGATGTCATGATCCAAAAATATGGTGGTGGCGCCGGTTACATACCAGCTAAGCACAGTCGGATTATCCAGGCCAATTCTATCAGGATCTATCTGAAAGTATTCTATGACAGGGGGAGGAGGCAAAGTTTTTTCCTCAGGTGGTTTTGCCAGTTCGGGAGCTGGCGTATATGGTTCTGTTGACGGCATCGGAATCTCTGTACTGCATCCCACCAGAGCAAATAGCAAAAATATCAGAATTACCAGCTTATTCATTTTTTATAGGCAACATAAATATCTGCTTCTAACATTACTCCATCCTTAAAAAAATGATGGGTAAAGTAAATGTTGCCGTCATTATCAATGGATGGTTCAGCGGTAAACTGCGAAATTATCATCTCCGGCTCCTGCCATTCATTATTTATTCGCTTCGACCTGAATATAGCCGGTGAGCCCATATAAGTTCTGTGAAACCAGAGCTCATTACCATCCTGTGTCAAAGCCGGCCAGCCATCAGTTTCGGGACTATTAACCATCTCGATATTTTGTGGAGCCAGCCATTTCCCGTCTTTATTCTGAGAGACCCAGATATCATATTGCCCCTTGCCTCCCGCTTTAGCGGAATGGAAATAGAGTTCTTTGCCATCCGCGGTAATATGAAGCTCCCCGACCTCATAATCCTGAGGAAAATCTGCAAGTTTCCAATTGGAACAGTTCCCGCCGGGACAATCAGAGGTAAACCATTGCATACCGGTGTAACCGGTCCTGGCCGAACAAAACCACATCTTATTCCCCAGCACAAAGGCACATCCATCTAACGCCAGTTTATCCGGGTCCTGCAGCACTACTCTTTTCGGTTTCTGCCAAACTCCATTGACTTTCTTGGAAACATAAATCCCCGTGACTCCATCGATTACCTGCTTTTGAGCAGGTATTCCGGGGTCTGGAGTAAACCACACATAAAAGGTGTTCCCATCCGGCATTATGAATCCGGAATCTTCCGCACCTGCTGTGTTTATGGGATACGGCATCGGCACAGGTTGTTCATATTCATCCGAGTGCAATTTCGGAGGATAAATATCGGTTTCAGGCGTTATTTTTACCTGAGTCGATGGAATTTTACTTTCTCTATCTATTGCTTTAACCTGTGGAACAGGTTCTTTTTTGGATTCGACTGCCGGTTTGGGTGCAGGCGTCGGTTCTGGCGTAGAAGATTGCTCAGCACAGCCAAAAAGTATTATGCCAATTAACAACAAAGGTATTAATAGTTTTATCATTTTACTCAACTCCTATTAAGCATATAGCCCTTTTTATCCAGACACAACCAGCAATAAGTAAGCGCGTAAGCAGACTTATTTTGCCACGCCAGCATCAAATGACTATTGCTTGCTCAAAGCAAAGGAACTAGGATTCATATCAGCACTTATTACCTGCCTGTGCTCAGTATCAATTTCCAGATTATAATTCAAGGAAGCTTTATAGCTACCAAGAACAGGCAAATCTATAACTGTGTATGCCGTTGCGATTACTTTATACCGCTCCTCACCCAACTTCACAGGAGTAGAATATTCCCAGACGATTCTTCTCTTGATCTCGTTCTTTACGGTAACAGACATCGCCATTTGTGCTACAGGATTGCCCTGAGCAACCAGATCAATAATACTTTCCGACACGCTATCAACATTGTTATTTGCCCATTCTTTGGCAACTTTACCCGCTATAACAGAGGGGTCTTCCGGAGCACAACCAAAGCATTTGAATACAAGACTGGCAAGAATCAAAACGGAAACAACTCGAAGAATTATCATTCTATACTTCATCTGTACACCACCCGGACCCTGTTATTATATCGTTAGCAAATCAAGAATAATACGATAGACAATAATACCATGAAGAGTAGCGCCAATCATTAAGAGTCTGGCAAAACAATCTCGAATGGGCAAACTATAGCATTTGTAGGGCAAATAGCTTCACAGCAGGTACACCAGTTACAAATTCCATCCCTCTGAATTGCAACCTTTTCATGGCTTAAATACAGAAGGCCGCTCTGACAAACCTCTACACACAGGCCACAACCATCACAATTGTCGGCATATAATACGGGCAAATTTAGAACTTCTTCTTGCCACCCCATACCGAGGCCGCTAACCTCATCAGTCAACGAAGCAATTATTTTGTCTGCACCCAGAGCCTCAAACATATGCCATTCGCCGTTATTTTTTACTATAGCAAGTTCGTGTGAACGCATTATATCGATCAATTTGGAAACGGTTAACTTTTCCAGTGGATAAGAACAGATAGCGACAAGTCTTTCATGCGGGATAACATCGTTCAGATGTACTTCATAATCCACCACGCCTTGCCAAGCCACTTCATCAAACCAGCCCACATCACCGGTCACCCTCATCCCCTTATAGCCATGACTTATTGAGTTACCAAGCCTGTCATACCACCTTTTGAATATCAGATCAGATTGGAAAGAGCCATCTTTTAAATACCATTCCCTGGAATTAGCAAACTCGATCTGCCCTTTTTTCTGATAATCGTCAATATAAGGTGTAGCTTCAGATAATGCCTGCCTGGCCTTCTCCCGAACAGCATTATCAGAAGCGACCCAGATACAAAACTCATTGTTCTCCAGACCATGCTTAAAATACTGCGTCAACAGGCTAATCAGATCATCTTTGGAATTATAAAGCAGACAGTAATGAGCGCCCCAGTGAGCTTTGCATATCGACTGAATATTCTTGCCCGTGTCTATAGTCATAATTGAATAAATTTTAGTTAACCGCTTATATAGCTACTTTTATTTTAACACTATGATGCAATAAAGGCACATATAGAAGTAACCGCAATCTTGAATCGTTAGCCTGAGATCAATATTAAAGATGCTCAAATAATTCCGCTAGCGCTCTTATGCGAATACAATCTTTAATCTCAGTATACAGGTCGAAGCGGTCGATTAACACCGGTGTAACTCCGGCTCTCCTAGCACCGACTATATCCACATCATACTGATCGCCTACATGAATAGCAGCAGATGAAACCACACCGGCTTTTTCCAAAGCTAACTGAAAAATAGCCGGATCCGGCTTATCGGTTTTGGCTTCCTCGGAAGTCACGATAAAATCAAGGTAAGGTTTCAGCCCCAGCTTATCGTATACTGAAATAGCATCTTTTTTAGCATTGGTAATCAAACCTAGAACAAGTTGACGTTCTTTCAAGTTTTTAAGATTCGTAAGCACATCGTCGAAGAGAACGAATTTTGTATCCTTGAAAATTTGAGGCCACTCCTTGATTATTTGAGGTAATAGCTCTTTGCTGACCTTGCATCCCGTTGTATCAAACATCACCTCAGCATAGTGGATATAGGCTTTAGCCTGCTCTTCAGGGCTTCTTTTAGTCAGCGACGAGCGAGAGACTTCAGTGAAGAAATACTTATCAGCAGCCATAATACCGGGAAACAACTTTGATGGAGTGACATCAATGCCGAATTTGTGCAGCACCTGGCTGTGCAAAACTTCACGCGGCGGGTCATAAAATGCCAGTGTGTTGAACCAATCAAAAAATACTGCTTTAATTAAACCGGAATTTCCCATATAAACGCCCTGCCATGTTACTCCGCTGCTTTTCTGTTGTCAATTGTTGTTTTTTTTAGTGATAACCAGCGACGTTTTCAGCAGCTTTATGATATAAGAATACCTGCCGAATTCTCACCCTTATATCCATCGCTTTTTCTTAAACAAAATTATCATCACAATCACAATTACAACAATAACCCCCCAGACAGTGAAATATCCCCAGTGCCATTCGAGTTCTGGCATATATCTAAAATTCATCCCGTAAATGCCCACTATAAAAGTAAGCGGTATGAATATTGTGGCAATAATCGTCAATACCTTCATTACTGCATTCATTCTATTGCTGACGCTGGAAAGATAAATATCCAGCATCTCTGAAATAACATCTCGGAGCGTTTCTGTGGTGTCAACAATCTGAATTATATGGTCATAAACATCTCTAAAATATATAGCGGTACTATCGGTTATCAAAGCGGATTCGATTCTCTCCAGTCCGCTGATTACTTCTCTTAACGGCCAGATGGATTTACGTAGAATCAGTATCTCTCTTTTCAAGCTGTGTATGTACTGCAAAGTTTTATTAGAAGGGTTGGATATCAGTTCTTCCTCCTTATCCTCTATCCTCTCGCTAAACTTCTCCAAGACCACAAAATAATTATCAACTATTAAATCTATCAGGCTGTAAGCCAGATAATCAGCACCCATTTTCCTGATTTTAGTTTTCCCGTTATTAATACGCTCTATAAGCGGGTTAAAAAAGTCGCTGCGCTTTTCGTGAAAAGAAAGCAGAAAATTGGAACCGAGAATCAGGCTAACCTGGTCTGTTACTACTTCTTCGCTGGAACTGTTGTAATCAAGCATTTTGAGGACAATATAGAGGTAATCGCCATAATCATCAATCTTAGGGCGGTGGTCCGTATTTAGAATATCCTCCAGCACCAACGGATGTAATCCGAAATGATTACCGATTTTTTCCAGTACATCAATATCCTGAATTCCATCGACATTTATCCAGGTGACAGCCTGCTCACAGCACAGGGCAAGAGCATCTTCAACATTTGCGGTTACCTTTTGTTGAAACTGTGATTCGCTGTACTGGGTAACCGTTATGGTCGCCTTATCAGGCTTCAGCTCACCGCTGTAAACCAGGCTACCCGGAGGAAGTCCAATTTTGGCTCCCCTTTTTTTGATCAATCTGGATTTCCTAACTTTGTTAGCCATATGGAAACAGATTTGCCCTTAATTTTAACAACAACTGATTTGCATCCACTGAATTCTATCATACAGTGGATGCAAATCAAGAGCTTAACCTTGAAAATAACTTCAATCTTTAACTATTTACTTTACAACTACGGTTAACTCGAACGTCCACTCTGCCTTTTCGCCACCTTCCCAGGGTCGTCCGTATTCCATAGATATAGTGCTTGTACCAGACTTCAATGCTTTAAAAGTCCAGACTTCCTTTCCCGGAGCGCCGGCGAGGGGTGGTGTCTCCGAAGCTGGTGCATTGAATTTGTGGTCTGCCTGTTCCACAACACCGGAATTACTAATTTTTGCTGTCTCAGACCAACTAAAACCTGTTGTGGGATTCGAACACAAAATTACCGTAAATGTATCTCCGGCTTTCACTTCCAATTGTTTAGTGATATTTTTACTGGCAGAAAAATCATCACAGGAAACCTCTACCGATTTGGCCGAAGAACCAGCCGGGCTACATGCTACTAAACCCAGCAACAGAACAAATAATAGACATACAGGGATTAACTTTAATTTCATATTTCGTTACCTCCTAAAATTTAACACAAGCTATTTTACTAATTATATAAACGACAAAAAATCTTTTTTTGTTTAGCCCCTAAGGCATTGTTTTAGAATTACCATCCTGAAAAAATAATAGGGAGCAAGGATATAATTAACCGCTCCCTTGTTCAACATATATGGTAAAAGATAAAGAATTCATTAAGCTATTCAGGCTTACAACAACAGTGATGACCTTTGGAATCTCCGTGGCACTCTTTAATCTGCTCAGGGCTACACTCACCGGGTTTACCCTTTAATTTTTCAGGATGCTCACATTGATCTTTAGCTTTATTCATTATATGTTTCCTTTCAGTTATCAATTAGTCTGATTATACATTACCAAGCGGGTTAAATCTAACTAACAGGCAACAAAACGCTGTACTAACCACATCTCAATTTTACTGCTGATTTCGGAAAAACCGTATATCTTCCTTAACCAAATCTACCGCCTTAATAGCGCTTGTTTCCTTGTCCTTGATCTCAAGCATAATATCGAAATCATATTGCCCCGTTTCCGCGATAAACTGTTGGAAATTTGTAATGTCTATAGAATCTATATGGCTGGTTCTTGGTCCGTTCCTATTACTGTAACTGTAGTCAACCATCGGAATACCGTCGCTGCTTTGCCATGTTTGACTGGCTAATGAAAGCGCATTAATTACACTTTCGTCTGCATTATTTAATCGATGATGCAACACATCCAGCAGCACGGGTACACCTGTTTCATGATAAATTTGCATACAATCATGCAGATTATAGCTGCGATCATCATTTTCAATAACCAATCTCTTTTTTATATATTTCGCTAAATTATCATAGTTCCTCATGAATCGCTGAATGCTGCTCGGCTTATCTCCAAAGACACCGCCTACATGAATCTGCATTTTAGCAGTGGAGTCTAGATTAAGAGCATCGATAAATTCAGCATGGTACTTTAATTCACGTATACTATTTTCAAGTGTAGAATCGTTCAGCGAGTTCAGAACCGTATACTGGCCAGGGTGCATCGATATCCTCATGCTATGTGATCTAATGTAATCCCCTATCTGAGCTAGACTATCGCTGAAATAGGAACGCCAGTCGAGCTGACACAAGGGATGAGATGCAAAAGGAACTATGTCCGATGTTATCCTAAAAAAGAGAATATCATGCTCTACATTAAACTGCAGTATCGAAAACAAACAGTCAAGATTGCTTTGAACCGTTTCAATAAGGCGGTCTTCCGAATAAGATTTTAAACGGAAGGTTCTATTACCTCTACACTGTACAGTCCGGTTTATACAGGGATACCCAATCTTCATACTTCAATCTAGAAAATCAGAATACTGATAAAAGCTATATTAGTTCTATATAAGCCTGAGACAAAACAATATTTCTCAGCTTTTGGCATCATATCACCTTTATGTTAATGCAATATAACACATAAATCTAACCCAGACTACAGAAAGCCAAATAGTCTTAGCCGGAGTCGGCTTTCATAAACTGCTCTATCTCGAAATTTTTGTATGAATCTTAATGCTGATATATAATTGAACAGTTTAGCTAACTGAAACCGCAAGAGATATAAATCGTTCACCACGAAATATATAAATTTCTCTAATTGCGCAAAATAACAAAGCTTCTAAATATTCCTGCAAAGAATTAGAAATCCAATGGCAGATACTCGAGATAAGCACTATATTCTAACCGTTGCGGTACTGACATCTTTTTCCGGTTCTCTGATGTTAAGCGCGGTTAATATTGCACTGCCCGCTATAGGCAACGACCTGTCAATGAATGCAGTTCAACTGGGATGGGTAGCTCAATCCTTTGCTCTGTCTTCGGCAATTTTTGTGCTGCCATTCGGAAGAATGGCCGATATATGGGGAAGAAAGAAAACATTCAGTTCAGGTTTAGTGATTGGCACTATATCCACACTAATATTAACTTTTTCCAACTCCTTCCTGATGATGATTATACTCAGGGTAGTTCAGGGACTGGGTATGGCCTTAATGTATAGCACCGGGGTAGCTTTGCTCACTTCTGCATATCCTCCTACCGAAAGAGGAAAGGTACTGGGAATCAATCTGGCTGCAATCTACGTGGGCTTATCAATCGGGCCGACCATCGGAGGGATACTCACACAGAATTTTGGCTGGAGAAGCGTTTTCCTTTTGGCTTTATTTATACAAATACCGGCACTGGTACTGGTGCTTAAAAAAATACAAAGTGAATGGAGGGAAGCAAAAGGAGAAAAGTTCGATATCACGGGTTCAATATTATTTTCCATCATGCTATTCGCAATAATGTACGGGTTTTCCTGCCTGCCAACAGTCCAGGGTATTATCAGTATTTTAATCGGTATCCTGGCACTGATTGCTTTTGTTATCTGGGAACTAAAAAACAAAAGTCCCCTCCTGAATATTCACCTTTTAACCAGGAACAGGTTATTCGCTTTATCTAACCTGGCACAGTTTATGTTCTATAGTGCTATATTCTCCGTATCTTTCATTTTTAGCCTGTACCTTCAGTACATAAAAGGACTTAGCCCACAAGATGCTGGCCTTATTTTGCTGGCACAACCTGCAATGCAGGCGGCTTTTTCCTCGCTCGCCGGTAGAATTTCGGATAATATCCAACCAAGAAAAATTGCCTCGGTGAGCGTAATTATCGCTCTGGCTGGACTCTTACTTCTATTCAGTGCCACCGAAAACACGTCCTTGCTACTAATTATTGTCGGTCTTATTCTGGTTGGTTTGGGTATCGCTTTTTTCTCGCCACCCAATGTAAATGCAATTATGAGTTCGGTTGAAACAAAATACTATGGAGTTGCATCGGCAATGGATTCGACAACAAGGAACATAGGCATGACATTCGGCATGAGCATACTCATGCTGTTATTTTCACTTAACATGGGCACAGCACAAATAACACCGGAATATTATGCAGAGTTTGCAGAAAGTACCAGAACAGCATTACTAATCTTTTCCGGCATTTGCCTGTGTTGTATTTTCGTATCATTTGCCCGAGGCAAAGTTGTCTTTACTCAGAAATAAGTATAATCTTCTAATAACACAGGCTACATAATTGCACTATGCAGCAAATCTTAGAAATATACTCGCATTAAATCAGAAATCCAATGGCAGCTACTCAAGATAGGCACTATATTCTTATCGCCTCGTCATTAACAGCATTTTCCGGTTCATTGATGTCAAGTGCCGTCAACGTCGCATTGCCCGCTATGGGTAATGACCTGTCAATGACTGCAGTCCAGTTAGGCTGGGTATCTCAAGCATATATATTAACTATGGCAATTTTTATCCTTCCATTCGGACGTATAGCTGATATTTTAGGTAGAAGAAAGATATTCGCTATAGGTTTAGTAGCTGCGACTGTATCTGCACTTACACTAGCGCTTTCTATTTCATTTCCTATGCTTGTTGTTCTACGGGTAATTCAAGGAATCGGTGTAGCCATGGTTAATAGCACCGGAATAGCGTTGCTTTCTTCCGCATATCCTCCATCTGAAAGAGGTAAAGTATTGGGAATATCTGTGGCAGCAGTATACGTGGGCCTTTCACTCGGGCCAACCATAGGAGGGATACTGACGCAGAATTTTGGCTGGAGAAGCGTTTTCCTTTTATCCCTGGGACTACAAATACCGGCTCTGGTGCTAATATTTAAAAAGATACAAAGCGAATGGAGAGAAGCAAAGGGAGAAAAATTCGATATCACTGGAACATTAATTTTTGCCATTATGCTTTTCGCAATCATGTATGGATTTTCCTCTATACCAGCGGCCGACGGTATTGTGAGTATTTCAATTGGGATCCTGGCACTGGCTGCATTCATCATCTGGGAATCTAAAAATAAAAGTCCCATCTTGAATATTCGCCTTTTAATAGGTAACAGGTTATTTGTCTTATCAAGCCTGGCTCAGTTTATGTACTATTGTGCTGTATTTTCCGTAGCATTCATCTTGAGTTTATATCTGCAATACATAAAAGGACTCGGTCCTCAAAATGCTGGATTTATTCTGCTGGCGCAACCGATTATGCAGGTAATTTTTTCACCTCTTGCCGGCAGAATCTCAGACAAGATTCAACCACGGACTATCGTCTCAATAAGCACGATTATCGCTTTGATCGGACTCCTGCTTTTATTCACCGCAACCGAAGGCGCATCCATGTTATTAATCATAATTGGCCTTATTTTAGTTGGCTTAAGTTACGCTTTCTTTGCATCACCTAACATTAATGCCATCATGAGTTCAGTAGATAAGAAACATTATGGAGTTGCAGCAGCAATAGATTCAACAACAAGAGCCGTGGGCATGGCATTCGGTATGAGCATAGTCATGCTATTATTCTCAATCCAAATGGGTACGGCACAAATAACACCTGAATATTATTCACAGTTTGTGGAAAGTGTCAGGACGATATTACTTATCTTTTGCGGTATTTGCCTGTGTTGCTTTTTCATTTCATCAGCAAGAGGCAAAGTGATTCGTCCAACAGAATAAACACATTACAAGTCACAAATTATGCAGCTAATCAGCAACCAGCCTAATCATCGGCCGGGCTAATCTCGCTAGTTTCTATCTGCGGTTGCTGCGGTTCTTTTTTGTGCCTCAGCAACATTGACACTTCTTTTAATCTACGCCTGTTTTTAAACAGTAATAAAGCTATTATAACCAGAGTGTAATATACCACTATCTCCGAACCATAGAATAGCCAGACAAACAAAGGCAAAAGCGGTGACATGATACATACCATAACAAAGAGCAAGCGGGTAAATCTGCGACGGGTTAGCAGCAACACTATACCCATTATGCCAAAAATAACAGCCATGGCTATGGGAGTTAAAACAAAGAAAATACCCATAATAGTTGCTGCCCCCTGCCCACCTCTAAATCCCAGGAATACAGGATAGTTATGGCCGATTATCGCCGCAAAACCGGCTCCCAGCACCCAAAGTAATGAAACGCCAAACAGCTGAGCTATATAAATAGCAGCTGCACCTTTCCCCATATCCACAATTATCACTATGGCTCCTTCCCAGATACCAACCTGTCTCAGGACACTACCACCACCCACGTTGCCCACATCAACATTGCGAATATCTATCCCTTTCCGCATCCTGGTAACAATATAAGCCGTAGGAATAGAACCTAAGAGGTAACCAATAATTACCGACGCTATCTCTAATAACATTTGATTTTACAAAAATTGTTTAAATTAGATGTGCCAGATTATATCATGTTCAGCATTGCATCAAATAGAATAATACTTAAATGCCAATTCATCCGAATCAACTGATACATTTTTTAGATATATTCTACAGGCTTGCAAAAATCGGATCATCCAGGTTTCTCAAAGAAATCAAACGTTGGCCATCTTCGATCTCTTTCACTATTTCCACAATCCTGCTATTTACCGGCGTTGGAACGTTATACTCTTTTCCTTTTGCTTCAACATAACCATTTAAGTAATCTATTTCGGTTCGCTTCCCTCGTTCAAGTGAACTGAGACTGGACGATTTTAATCTCCGATATTTAAGCCCTACCACACGTATCAATAGATGGCGTTTAATATCAGCTATAATACCAGAACCTTCACCGAAATTTCGATAGTCCATGTTCCCTACAGCTCTCTCAACTTTAATGCCAGCGGCATCAGCTACAGACATACATTCAACAACTATAGCTATCATAATTCTACGAATTCTGCTGATAGCAAGCATATCACCAAGATTGAGACCACAAATAGCGCCCAGCGAAGCTGTACAGGCATTGATTATCAGCTTGGCATATCGATGACCCATCATATTACGAGAAATCCGCACAGGAAATACTGCACCCAGTACTCTCGACAAAGGACCCAAACAAGTATCAAAGTCATTAAATACATTTCCCAATATGAAATCACCCGAGGCAGTTAACTCAAGCTCACCGGGTTCATGCATGGTAGCACTCCAGTTAACAATGCATCCTACAGTACGCTGAGAACCTATTGCATCCGCTAAGGCAAAATCACATATACCGTTCTGCATGCAGACTACTTTAGAATCATTAGCAAGAAACGGAAGTGTTTCCTGAGCGGCTTTCAGCATACCGTTAGCTTTAGTCGCCAGAAGAATAATGTCTTTATGTCCGCTAAATTGGGAAATATGTGCCACCGCAAGCAATGGAATCTCAAAATTACCCTTTCCCCCAAACACATGTAATCCCCGTGAGCTTATCTTTTCAGCCAGTTCTACAGAATTGCATGCCACTTCGATATCATACCCTGCCCTATGTAAAAGAGCTGCGGTTATACCTCCGATAGCACCGGCACCTACGACACCAATTTTAGTCTCTTTTCCAAATGATATTGTCATAATTTCAGTTACACCGGATCATTGCTTTTACATCGGTCTAATCTACTTCAAGAACAAGCAATATTTCAGCATCATTTCCGGAAAATGCTAAAATAGCTAACAAAACATCCTCTGAAAGGAGGCCTTATGCGTTGTGCTACACACCCTGACGTAGAAACAGGTCTGACGTGTAGCAAGTGCGGCAAACCTATTTGTCCCAAATGTATGGTGCAAACACCGGTAGGTGCTCGATGCGCCCAATGCGCTAAGATGCCTACTTTCCAACTTTCGCGTAGCGACTATATAAAATCCATTCTGGTTGGTATTGCTGCCGCAATAGTCGGTGGTATCCTCTGGTATCTTATCCGCTGGCTCACCCCTTTTATAGTGTTTTTCAATATACTGATAGCTGCTGGAATTGGCTATGGGATAGGACAAGCCATGAGCCTTTCTGTTAACCGTAAACGCGGCATAGTTTTAAAAACGGTAGCCGGCATTTGCGTATTGCTAGCTTTCATAATTGCCAACCAGATAGCGCTCCCCTGGAGCTTTATCCTCGGCTTCAACCTGTTTAATATCCTGGCTATCGCCGCCGGAGTCTATCTGGCAGTTAGCAGGCTTTGACCTCAAAAGCCATCCTATTCTTCGTGATCACTAACGGGAATATCTTCACTAACGGGAATGTCTTCACTAACAGGGATGTCTTCGCTAACAGGAATATCTTCACTCTCTTTATACCGTGAAAAATAGCCTGCCAGATTCACGCCATCAAAATACACTTCACAAAGCAGCTTATCATCCTGCACTCCGTGTGGAGTACCCAACTGGACTTTCTTGTTCTGGAGCATAATAGAAAGCCTCTGTTCCACGCTCATCGCTTCTTTACCCTTTTTGGGAGCATCGTAGCCCACTGCCTGCACCACATTTCCGGTTGTGCCATCTTCCAATTTCCAGTTTGGAGATATCTCAAACGTATTACCGTCAATAATGCCTTCTACTTTAAACGTCTCCATAATATACCTTAATCGAACGTGACCTCAGCTATTCGCATCATGGCTTCTGTAACAGCACATCATACAGCCGTGAAACATTCCATTTTTGTATCTCTGCTCCCATAAATTCCGGCTCTCCGGGCAACATCGGATATCGGTCAAGCATAGAAATCCTGGATATAGCCTCTTCTTTCGTCCAACCTTGTTCGATACCTTTCTTTACTACATCTATCCAATCTTGAATAAAATTGGACTGCTCCGCTAAGTAACTCTTGTCACAAACCTCACCATGACCTGGCACTATATAATCGACTTCCAGTTCTCCCAAGCGCTTCAGGGACTGCAACCAGGCAAAAGGATCCGCTTCATGAAGAAAAGTCTGCAATTTATAAAAAACGTTGTCACTACTAAAAACCAGTCGCTCTTCAGGAACAAACACGGCAGTTTGCCCCTCGGTATGCCCAGGAAGATGAAGCAATTGCAAAGTATGACTGCCCAGGTACAGTGTAAGACATTCAGAAAATACGATGGATGGAAAGTTTACCTTATAATCGGTCACCAGTGGAAGGCCTTCAGGGTCTATCTGTGCAATACGCTCCAGAATCTGTTCTCTTCCCACTCTCATAATTGCCTCTCTCGTCTTATCATGTGCTATTACCGTAACAGGGAAGAAAAAATTACCGAAGTAATGATCCCAGTGAGATTCTGTATTGACTAGGTACTTGACCTGTCCTTTCCCATCTATCTCACGTTTCCAATCTACTGCATCTGTCGGCCTTGGTGGTGTGTCTATCATCACCAGACCTTGCTTTGTGACGATATAGCCTACATTTGCCCCAAAATATTTGGTCTCTACATAGATGTTTGCGGTAAGCTTCATTTATCTCTCCCTATTATGACTACGCTATTTGAAGTACAGAAATATTTTGAAAGCTCGAGCTCAAATCAATAAATGCAAAATTAGAATATATACAATCATCTCAGGTAGACCACGATGAATTTTAATTTACCTCAAAAAGATTCAAATTAACATCTTTTTGCTCATTTCTTACCGTAAAGCCATTTTTCCATTAATTTATCAACCAGACCTTCGTCCAGGCAGGCTTTTAAACCAGCATTGATCTTTGCCAGCAGTTCGGTATTTTCTTTACAGATAGCTATACCATAATACTCAGAGGTAAACATAGTGCCTACCATTTTAAGCTTATCAGGATTCTTGCCCACATAAACCAGAGCTACAGGATAATCGCATACTACCGCATCTAACTGTCCCTTAAGCAAATCTTGATATGCCAGATCAATTTTTGGATACGTTTTTAAAACGGCGCCCTTTATGTCTTCTACTGCCATAGAACCCGTGGTGGCAACCTCGGCACCAACTCTTTTACCACCCAGACTATCCTTACCTTCTATAGCAGTATTATCTTTACTGGCTACCACCACCTGCCCTGCAATAATATATGGATCAGAAAAAGCCATGACGCCTTTACGATCATCTGTTATAGTAATAGACGAAATTGCGGCATCATACTGACACTTTGCCACACCTTCAAGCAAAGACTCAAACCCGGTATTAACATATTCGACTTGTAACCCGGCTTTTTGGGCAATATTATTCATCAAATCGATATCGAACCCTTCTATTTGCTTGGTCTGCTCATTAACATACTCGAATGGCGGCCAGGTAGCATTAGTAGCTACGCGAACCTTGGTAGCTGATTGCTCCGCACAACCAGGAAGCAACAGGCTCAAAATCATCAATAGCAGGATAGAAATAAAAGTTAAACGTCTCACATTTACCTCCAGCACATATCATGAATGTCATGATAAGTCTAACAAGAAAAAACATACTTTGTCTAGAATTATCCATGCCTGCACCACAACTTTGAAAATACTCTTTAAGTATGAAAATTCAAAATTAGAGCATTACCTGAACAGGCGGGTGAAAAAATGGCAGCCTCCAAGAATGCAAAATTAGATGCTGATCGTGAAGAAACAACGTTTAAACAACTTCCAAAGAAATATCCGGATTACTCCGACATCTCCAAATTTAGCCTGAGCAAACTGAAGGTTAAGGCGATGTCAAATGTACCTGATGATAAGCCACCCATCCTCCTGGGTTTTTAGCCGTCAATTTGTAAACTTTAGATTGCCCTGAGGGCACTGTGACCACTACACTACCCGTGGGGCCGACTGGCCCTATCTCAGGCTCAATGACCTGTTCTGTGGAGTTCGTTACATTCCAGTTTAACTGCCATGAAGTTCCTCCGAGCCAGGCAGCTTCAAAATTGATAACGGGATTACCAGTAGCACCTGATTGCGGAACTGTAACAGAAGCCGTGGCAGTAACGCTGCCGCTATCATTCGATGCAGTTAAAGTAAACACAATACTGGTCGAAGGATACAGCTCCATAGCGCCAGTTCCGGGCACCTGACCGACACCATTGTCTATAGTAACTGTGCTGGCGCCCGTTACGTTCCAGCTCAATTCAAATGAGTCGCCAAAAGCCACGCTGTTCGGAGACGCAACAAAGGACACAATAACCGGCTTAGCCGCTTTAGGATTAACAGTAACGTTAGTGCTTACTTCCGGAGACCATAGATTGGTATTATCTACAACTCTCAGGTATATTGTATGTGTACCGTCCGAAAGGGATGTAGAGGTAAAGCTGGGTGCCGTGCTCAGTATCCCATCGATACTGGAACGCCATTCATAACCCACAACCGTTCCATCGGCATCAGTACCATGACCATCGAAGGTCATCATATCCCCCACATTAATAGATGCAGGAGTTACAACATCGATATACGCCACCGGTTGCTGACCAGACAATGCTCCGGAACTCGAACCATTTTCGTTGGGCACAACAACCTGAATACAAGCAGTACATAAAATGAGTAAAGTAGCTACTAATCCCAAAAATATCTTTTTCATGCTTCTCCCGTCAACTGATTATTATGAAAAGATTACCAGGGTAGGGGTTAATTATAACACGATTTTGCTTTTTAACTACTACCAAAATGTGTTCTATCCAGCAGCAAAGAATAATGTACTCAGACGACATGGGAACAAATTTGCGAAACGCTTATAGAAATTATTTTGACTTCCTAATTCTAACTGCTTCTTCGTAAATTTCCCTATTTTGGACAATATATTCTTCAGTCAACGCAAAACCATGCTTATATGGTTTATTTTGCTTATTAACAGTGACGAAAGTCGCCATGCTTGTAATCAAAGGAGTCACACTTTTATTAACAAATACCCGGCTATAAATAGTAATACTACTTGTACCAAGATATGCTATTTTAGACTTGATCTCAAGAATATCACCGTTGTTGATCGGTTTTTTGAAAGTCATCTCATTAAGCTGAACGCATACTATGTCTTCGGGTCTTCCAATCAGCTGGGATGACCTGATAACTCCAGCCTCCACAAGCCATTTTGATATCTGCCCGGCAAACAACGTCCCATGGTGATTAAGATCCTCTGGTCTTACTAAATGACAAATAACTGTTTCTTCCAGCATAAATATTCCCTGAGCCCGTAATTGCGCAATTCGGCTCGATTTTCTTGCCGCAATTTGCGATGATTGATTATAGCACTTTTGCCTTTATATCAATATAGTCAAGCGTAAAGAAAGTACCTGTTTCCAAGATGATGTCCAGTCAATTTGAAAAAGCTAACCATTAACTATCGCACATAAATCAATAGTTGCGCGTTCTACATCATCTATGGCATTATATGGTCACTTAATGAAAGGAGGTAGAAGAATATGTTTTCTCTTAGCTTGCCATTCACCGGCCTTGCCGGCGGCATAATAGCTATCATCCTCGGCATTATTATCTTAGCTTTTCCACGTATTCTTAACTATCTTATCGGGATAGCGCTTATTATAGGCGGTATACTGGGAATTATCAGCGGCGGGCTGATAATGGGCATTATCTCGCTTATCTTCGGTATCGTTATAATGATCTTCCCCAGGATACTTAATTACCTGGTAGGAATCTATTTAATCATAATTGGTATAATCGCATTGATTGCGGTTATTACCACTGGCTTTGCCATAATACCGCTCATCATCGCTATCATAACCCTGATCTTTGGCATTATAGTAATGGTTGCCCCAGGGATACTTAATTTGCTGGTCGCCATCTGGCTGATCATCCAGGGTATCGTAGCAATTGTGCAGTATTTCGGTTGGTTCTAGTTAGTAGCGAATTTGTAAAGGTGATTTGACTCCTGTAATCAGGAGTTAGGCATTTGGTATTGTATCGGGGACCGAAGCGGTCCCCGATAATCTTAGCTTTTAGCAGGTTCCTTAATAATTACGGATATAGTAAGTGAGATAACCAGCAATATAGCCAGAAGAGCTAATGATGAAATAAACTCCCCTGTCGCTCCACGTAAACCTTCCATTACTACAATAATCACAACCGCTGCAGCATTGCCTAAAAGTTGAAGGTATCCCACGGAAATGCCGGCAAACTTAGCTCCGGTGAATTCGGCAGACATGGTCAGCATTATCGGCAGGGCAGATATAAAGAAAAAGCCCAGCATTATACCGGCTATCATGTTTGTCCAGTAGCCTGAACCGAGCATAAAAATAAGGGCACATATTATGCCGACCGATGATGCCAGAATAAGAAACGGCTTCCGCCTCATAATCCTGTCAGATAGCATGGGAATTGCAATACAGCCCAGCATACCAGCAAAGATCATTATTGCGGAGATAGTACCCGCATCAGTCATAGGTATGTGGTGCATTTCGTTCAGTATTTTTTCCAGCCAGGTAGCCAGACCATTGAAAACACCAATGCCGATCAATGCTATGAAACCCAGATAGACAAAATTCCTGTGTTTCAAAATAGTTCTGATTCCACTCCAACCAATAGTCTCTTCTCGTGATTCAACATCTCTAACAGGTGTGGCAGGCTTCGGTCTGGCCAGGATCACAAATAACAAAGCACCAACAAGCCCGAAGATTCCGTAAATCCATAGCATTGAGTGATAGCCCAGATTCTGCACCAGAGATGGTGTGGCACCGAGCCCTACCATCATACCCACGAATAGAGCCAGCGAACCGAGGCCTACTGCCGTGGCCTCTTCCTTTTCAGGAAACCAGGTCATAGCCAATTTGGTGACGCCGTTGAGTACAAATGGTTGGCCTACAGCGATACCCATTTGAGATATCAGCAGAACTGTGAAAGATTCAGGATTAACTAAACGTACCATGGCAAAAACACCGGTTAAAATCGCTCCAATGGTAATGCCGTATTTGAACCCTTTGCGGTCGATAATCAATCCGGCAGGCATAGTGAGCAATATCTGGATAAGAGGAAAAACCAGGGTCAGCCACATAATACCGCTGGCCGGTGTGTTCAAACGATCCTCAATATAAGTGGTAATAGCTGCAAAATTCAGCCAGTATAGCTGCGTTAGAGCAGCAACAATCATGTAGACAATCAAAACAACCCATCGATATTTGTATACACGCTGGTCAATCATTATCGTTATCTAACCTTACCTTTCTACCGAATCACATACTTGTTATTCTTCGGAGTATCATTCAGGGGAGCTAACATAAATACACGGGCATGTGTTTATGGTCTCGGAGAGGATTTAGCTAGCGGCAATCTCTTTCTGCCCATCGTTACAGCCGTGACAGGTATTATCAAAGCAATAATACCGGCTATTATGAAAGTATAATTTATATCGGTAAGTGTAAATGCCAGTCCCATCACCAAAGGCGCTATAGCCATTCCCAAAGATATCATTGAGCCAAACATTGCCATAAAGCCTGCTCTGTACTCCGGAGGAGTTGAACTAGAAGCTATAATATTAAGGTTAGGTACAATTAATCCTTGTGCCAGTCCAATTATAATGCTGGGCACCAGAAGCAACCATAGATTTGGGAATACAGGAATAACAAACATAACTAAGGCATAAATACTAAAAGCGGCTACTAACAGAAACGCCGGTAAAAACTTCTTATTAAGCATCCCTACCCGGGAAGAAGTAATCGCTATAACAACACCAACTATAGAGACGAACAGCCCTATAGTAAAGGGAGATGCTTGAAAACGGGTCCCCATCAGAAGCCCGAAGTAAGTGAGAAAAGCCCCATAAAAAAGTACGTAGGTTATTATAGCTGCCAGGAAAAGCCATAACACCTTGAGACTTTTTAAATAATGAAGGGTATCTCCTAAATATGCCTTAAACGTCTGCTGATTCCTTGGTTCAGGGTACTTAAGATAAAATTGGGCAATAACACCTAAGGGTATGGTCAGAAAAAAGGGGAGAAAGGTATAGTTCCAAGCCAGGCTAGCTAACGTTCCGCCAACTAAAGGATAAATAATATATCCCATATAGTTAATAGTATTATTAATTCCCATAGCCTCGGCACGCTCCTGTCCGGAGAAAATATCGCCGACAATAACAAGGCTCATGTTAAATAGCGCTGCACCACCTATCCCCTGCACTAATCTCAGCACAAGCAGAGTATTAAAATCAGCAGCAAATGTACAGCAACCACCAGCTATGCCAAACAGGAATATAGAGGGCACCAGAACTTTTTTCCTCCCGAACCTGTCAGCCAAGATACCAATAAATGGGGATAAAATGATACTGGGAATAGTATTTACAGTGATCAGTAATCCGATAGATTGCTCAGGAACTCCCAATACTTGCACCATTCTGGGAAAGGCGGGAGTAATCAGAGCTGTCATCATAAATCCCAGGAAACTGGAAAAGGAAGCTATCAGAAAGTTCGGGTTCCGATATACCGGATAGCTAGCCGCACCATTTGACTCAGGAAGCTTGTTACTCAATTTTCATCCATTCTCAGAAAGTTATATGCAGGTCATTTCTTGAGGTTGACAATAGAAATCCCTACTGAAAACAAGGTAGTCGCTTAAAATATTATCTATTCCAGATGTATAACTACTATCTATCGACGCTTTGCCCGAAATAAGCTCGCCTCGAAACTATTAACCGTGATTATACCACTAGCTACTTTGCAATGGAATAGACAAAATAAGGAATAACAGTTTACAACATATAATTTGTGGGTTTATTCTGGAGACTTAAACAACTCGGGGGTATACCCCCGGCTTTTTTTAGTCAAATTATCATTACTCATCGGGGCAGTAATCCATTAAGTCCCAATCGCCTTCAAAGCTTCCATTACTACCTTAGTCCATCCCTCAGGACCTATGCCATTAACCTTATGTAAATCAGGCAAATTGATATCTTCCCACTTCCCATCAGGTTTTTGCACCAGAAAAGCGGCATCTACTACCAAGAACATAGGCAAATCATTGAAGCTATCGCCAATGCCTATAGTCTTTATCTGTCCAAATTTTACTCGAAACAATTCAGCAATGATTTTGACAGCTTTACCCTTATCGCTTTGTCCCATAACGCCATAATAGCGTCCGCCAGCAGCATAATTCAGCCCCGCTTTTTTTATAGCATCCAGAACATTTTTAACAGTAGCTGAAGTACCATCAAGTTTTATTGTCTCATCATATTCACGTTGCCTGGCTCTATGGGCAGCTTCCAGATCCAGGCCGGTTTCGGCAGCCACCTCTTCATCGCTCATATCTCCAAAACCTTTGAAATTTACTCCTGTATCAACCCTTAGCTGCTCTATGATTCTTCTGATCTCTTGGTAAGGTATCCCCAACTCAATGATTTGATAACCATGTTTAATCTGATGGTCAAAGTCAAACGGGAAATATCCTTCCGGAATGAAAACAGCACCGCCATTTTCCACGATGAAAGGACAGGATATTCCTAATACAGCCTGATAGAATTCCTGTTCTTTTCTGGTCTTTGATGAGCAGAAAATGATAGGTACGTTCTTTTTTTTAAGGTATTCTACAGTTGGTAAAGCCTTATCATAGGAATAATCTAGCCCGTCAAGCAACGTGCCATCAAGGTCTGTAAAAATTATCGGTTTCGCTTTTATATTCTGTGTCATAAATATGACAAATCAGGGTAATGAGAGAAAGAATTTTAAAGTATTTTAGTTATCTGATTCAGCACAATTTTCAGGCCAGAATTTCACATTGCGATAAGGCTCACTACGTTGCTCCACTGTAACATCATCTCCTAATACACAATCCTCAAGATCAAGGTTACTTTCCACATAACTATTAGCACCCAGCAAACAGTTCTTAACCACTGATTCCTCTGCTATTCTGGCTCCTTGCCATAATACCGATCTCTCTACTAGAGCATTATGAGATACGTGGCAATTTGGGCCTATTACAGCAGGCCCTTTAATGCGAGCGTTAGTATCTATGGTACATCCTTCGGCAATCAAAACCGGCCCTTCTATCTGAGCGGTAGTATGGATCTGGCCTTTACCAGCTATTTTTACTCCATAATCAGGATGTGCCTGCAGCAAATCATAATGCACTTTCAAATACTTCTCCAATGTGCCGATATCAATCCAGTAAGCGCCGGATTTATAACTTAACATTGGTTCATTTGCATCGAGCAACCATGGGAAAAGCTGACGTTCAAACATGCATGGAGTCGAAGATGGAACACGCTTTAACACATCTGGATCCACTATGTAAATGCCAGCATTTATCATATTCGTAGTAACCTCATCCCAGGAAGGCTTTTCCACAAATCGTTTGATCATATTTTTCTCATCGGTTTCCACCACCCCATAAATGGTAGGGTCATCCACTGGGGTGAGAGCTATACTTACCTTCGGTTTGATTTCCTTATGCAATCTGATCATTTCGGTCAGATCGATTTCAGTGATAATATCACCATTAAAAACGATAAAAGTATCATCCAATAAATGCTCAACGTTCTTCACGGCTCCAGCAGTGCCCAGAGGAGATTCCTCTATAATATAGGTCAGTTGAACACCCAGATGTGAGCCATCGCCAATAGTCTTCCGAATAGGATCAGGATTATACCCCATGGCAAGAACAATACTGTCTATATCATGACTTTTTAGATAGATTAGAAGATGTTCCAGAAAAGGTCTGTTTAAGACAGGTACTACCGCTTTTGGTATATTACAGGTCAGTGGGCGTAACCTAGTCCCTTGCCCACCAACGAGAATAACTGCTTTCATTTGCTCAGTTTCATTCCAATGCCGAATACGATTCCAGCCGTTCTCCCATAAGTCCTTTGAATTTCTTGATATCAATAGTTTTAGGTGGAGGACTTATATGGGGAAGTGGTGGTTCTTCGTTGGGAGAAATGGCATTTTGCTGCAACAACTCACTAATCACTTTTTCTTTAGTTTCTTCGTTGCATATGGGCGAGTGATAAATGGTTGCCAAACCAGGCACCAGCATATCTTTCAAATGTTCTACGCCCTTATCTTCATGTAAATGGGGGTTTCTTGTTTCAATTTGAAATATTTCAACTCCATGTTTAACTGCGCTCCGGCAAGTCATTGGAAGCACACCTCCGAAACCTTCAAAGATGGATATAAGCTCCTGCGGTTCCACAGCATATCTGGAAGCATAGCAAAGTATCTCAGCCAGCTTCAAACTCATAGCATGTTCTCCAGCATTGCTCGTTCTGATAATATCGGTCTCAAACCCTGACCTTATCGATATAAGTGAGTTCATGCACCTGTTAGTAATTTCAGAAACCCTCCCCCATTTCCTGAAATACATTCCTTCAGATATTTTCGGCTTATATCGCCATAATATTCTTACCATGGAATAGGGAGAACGAGCCATAGAAAAACCGGCGGCATAACATTTTACATACTCCCATACAGAGCCGGGGAAGTAATTATCTGCATCAATGAAACCTATATACTTTTTATCCATCATCATAGCCAGAAAAATAGCCGCTATCATTCCTTCAGCCTTACCATTCTTAATCAAGCCATCATCGCCAATGATGTCGTTATAGCCGGACTCCTCAAGAGCTTTCGCCAGATTAGCATCTTTCTGATGAACTATATAAGCCTGACGCCTGGTAAAATGGCAATACTGCTTCAGGGTATCACTCTCCATCCTGAACCTGTCTACTTTCTTTGTCTGACTATTAGACATTACTAATATGACACTTTCATGAGGAATACCGCTGATAACACCCTCGAGCAGCTTCAATTTCTCATCTTTGGAAGGAATGACGATGAGAATATTTTCTTCGAAATCCTTGATAACATCCTCATCGATTTTCTGGACGGCGATATTTTTAGGTGCATCCGGACCTCTGGCGCGACCAGAGTCAAGCTCCAGCACCTTCTGTACTTCGTTGATCCTCACCGAACCAAAGCGTTCAGTATATCTGGTATGTTCTATTCTCATATCACTTTATCTTGGATATTATAATCTTAAGAATCAGAGAAAATAACTGAACTATACAGCCTTAAATCAATTTTTTAAGTAAAGCTTTAAAGTAATTATTTCGAACGGTAAAACTTCCAGTTTTAGTTCACCATTTTTAATGACTAACTGGGAAGGCTCTTCTTCCAACAAGTTGACGCTCTCGGCTGATTTAATTTGGGATGGGAATACAAGAGAAGCATCACACCTTTCCCCCCTGGTTTCAAAAAATCTTATAATAAGTGCATTGTCTTTCTCTGCTTTTTTGATAGCAGAGATTATAAGATTATCAGGTTCCAGTTTAACACTTTTAAATTCATGCTTCAAATCCTTGCTGCCTGTCTGAACGGCTATAAGCCTGTGGTTAAACTCATGACCATGTCTATGAATAGCTGCTTTCTTCCAATCGCCGGAATGGGGATAAACCGCATACGAATAAGTATGCTCGCCTAATTCCATGGCCGCCGGAGTAGGTATCAGCGGGCCACTTCTACCGTCTGTAGATAAAACCGAGACGCTTCTCAACAACGTGTAATATATATTCCCTGCTTTAACCTCATTTACCGGTACGCCTCTGGTAAAGAAGGCAAGACCTCGGCTTCCTTCCTGACAATTAAGCCAGTTAAGCGACGGGAATCTTATACTTTCCTCCAACGTCCTGGCTATAGGTATATCGATCACACCAAATTGAGTTTGACGGGTATAACTCGGCACTACCATACAGGTATCGAATCTCACGCGGATTCTTATATGTGACTGCTTCGAATTGATCGTAGTATGAAAACCAATACGAGGCAAATCATTATATACGAATATCTGCTTGATAATATCTATCGTTTTATGTCTTTGCAAGATCGAGCCAAATTTGCTGGTCAGATAGTAAGGCCATTGTAAGCAGTAGAAAGATTCTTCCAGTGTAATTACTGTCCTTACAGGACCTCTGTCGATTTTAAGCTTACCAGGCATAAATGTACTGAAGTGTATGCCCTCACCGCTTTCAGTATGAATAGGTTCATCATACTCACTTTTATGGAAATAAAGGTCTCCAATCTCCTGGTCTATAATTAATTCGTTACCCTGGAGAATTTTCCTTCCAGTATCTTTGTCAAACACACTAACAATGCCCGTTTTGGTATCGATAGTGAGTTTAAAATATTTATTAGCTATTTCATCCTCATAAGCACCTTCATGAACAGATACGGAACTTACATATTTTTTACTCTTTTTAACCAGAGAATACTGGCGATACCCCATAGCAGGAACAGTAGAGACAAAACCAAGCTTAATTTTATTATTACCTCTATCTCCGTTAGCATCTATTGCCAACGTTTCACAGGGAATTTCATCACCATTTAAAGCTATACCGATGTTATTTCCTAATTCTGAACTCGATTCAACCTCGATCTCTACCCAGTCTGTGACCTCCCAGTTATTGGGATTAAACACCAGGACAGTATTGCCATTTCCCTGGCTTTTTGAAATATAACGCAATGATTCTTCCAAAAAATGGTGCGCATTTTGCTTTATCTCATTTATTTTCTCCCATGCCTCATCATAAATATCGTCAATACCACAGCATGAAATAACATCATGATTAACCAGAAACAACATTCCTTCCCACATCCTTGCCAAAACATCATCAGGATAAGGCTTTCCATAAAGCCAGGCCAGAGTCGCCGCTTTTTCAGAAGTCAGCAATGCATTCTCACAATCCTTATAAGCCAATTTAATACTAATACGGCTGGATACCACGTCAGGAAAAACATTCTCCAATTCCTGGCTATAAAGCTCACCCCGATACTTTGATAATTCATCTGCATCTTTTTCCAGGTTTTTAAAAAAATCACTGGGGAACGAGATTATCATATGAGAATCATCATGCTCGTTATTCCATTGCTTGACCTTCTCTGGTGTCTCTATCTGCGGAGGAACACCGCCACTGCCACAGGGCATAAGGATATTAGGTGTTGTGGCAAAATTCGAAAGTTTGTCATAACTTTGCTGCCATTTTTCAATCACAAGACCAGCACGATAGCCTGAAGGCATCCAGTGTGTGATAATTTTTGAGCCGTCTAACCCCTCCCAGACGAACTCACTTACTCGATGGCCTATAGCTTTAGGTAAACCTCTTCTGAAAGCAAGCCACGTATATCCGGACTTTTTGTAAACCTGCGGCATCTGTGCATTAAGTCCAAAACCATCAGCCGCCCAGGCCACCTGCACATCCTTGCCAAACTTCTCTTTACAGTATTTCTTTCCTACAAGTATTTCTCTCAGCAGAATCTCTCCGATCGGGATCATAGGATCAGCCATTATATACTGGCCATCGACTATCTCGATTTTATTATCAGCAATGGCTTTTCCGATATCCGCATATAGCCCAGGGTTTTTTTCCTCGATCATCTCCAGCAAATAGGTCTGCTCCACAATAAATTTGAAATCAGATTGTTTTATCATTTCAATGGCATTTTTCAAGATGATTTCGTTTATATGGTAATAATCCTCTTTACTGAAAGCCCAGACAACGTCGTAATGTGAATGCGGCACCAGATAAATTGTATTCTTCTTTTTCATAACACTTTTGAATTTTAGCAGATAATCGAATTTAGTCAATTATCCGACATATGCGGCCAGTTTTCTGAAAACATATCGATAATCTGTTATACTACGCAGCTAAACCGACTTGTCGATGCAAGCCTGATTCAGAAATAACTAAAGCTTAAGTTAAGCACACAAACAAAGCAATAAAAAGGGAAATAACATATTAATGCATAAAAATGATATTACCGTAACCGAAATTCCACTGGGTGATCCCGGTTTGAAAGACTTTGTTAAATTTGCCTGGAAACTCTACAAGGGCGACCCTTGCTGGACGCCTCCTCTGAAAGGAGACCTGCTGGGAAACCGCCTGCTGGGACTTAACGGTATTCTTACACCCAAACACCCCTACCACAAACATGCTGAAGTCACCCATTTCATGGCACAGAGAGGCAAGCAGCCGGTAGGCCGCATTTCAGCAGCAGTAAACAGACAATACAATGAATATCATAAAACGTCTTTGGGCTCCTTCGGCTTTTTTGAAGTCGTCAATGACTACGAAGTAGCTAAAACATTATTAGACCATGCCCGTGAGTGGGTACAAAAGCGGGGACTAGCCGTATTAAGAGGTCCGGGAGAATATTCCAATGCCACTCACGAGCGTCAGGGCATCCTGATCGATGGATTCCAATATCCTCCCACAGTTGAATTGACACACAATCCACCATATTATGCAGAGTTTTTGGAACGCTACGGTTTCCAAAAAGCCAAAGACTATGTGGCCCATATAGCAGATAGGAATACCGGAAATGTAAGGCTCATCCATAAAATGGCCCGGAAGGTAAGTAAATCTCTGAACATCGAAACACGCGCTCTCATCTTTAAGGAGCTAAACGCTGAGGTTCGATTAATCGTAAACATATACAATGAGGCGTGGTCGCAAAACTGGGGATTCATGCCAATATCCGATGCAGAAGCAGATTCAATAGCAGATACTCTGCGCCTTATCATAGACCCTGGCTTAGTCCGATTTGCCTATGTTAATAATGAACCTGCAGCCGTTATGGGAGTCATTCCTGACCCCAATTACGCACTGCGCCCCAGATGGCGCTGGTACGGTGATTCAGACCTGGTAAGAGTGGCAAGATTGCTCCTGAAGCGCCGCCGTATACCAAGTTTACGAGGCATGTTTTTTGGTATCAAACCGGAATTTCGGCTTCTGGGAATTCCAGTGGTTCTAACCAGTGAGATTATAGACTATCTTTGGCCAAAGCATTATTTTAGCTGCGAAGCATCGCTAATGCTGGAAGATAACGAATCCATCCTGAAAGTCGTTGAAATCTTCGGCGCTAAATACTACAAAAAATGGCGCATATATGATCTACCGCTAAAGTGATTTAATTATCCAATTACAATCCTGATCATCCAATGATTGTCACAATACCTCGTATTTTAATCCATTACTTGACCAGTATTACCTTTGCTGATGATATAATGAACAGCGAACATTCGTTATTTATAAAGAACAGTGGATGCACCCGCGAAATAGCTATACAATAAACATCAGCTAGTAGATTTTAATTAAGGGCAATTATAAAAAATGGACGATCACAGCTACTGGACAAAAGTACAAGGACTGGATATTCACTATAAACGTCTCGGCCAGGGGCAGCCGATAATTTTCATTCACGGTGCTGCCAACGATTGGCATGAATGGAAAGAGAATCTGCATTTTTTTGCTCACAGTTTCCAGGTATATGCTCTGGATTTGCCGGGCTATGGTCAGAGTCAACCGGCAAATGCGCCTGTTTCACCCGCCTGGTCAGTCGCCTTTTTAAATGACTTCATGAAATCTCTTGACATATCCGCTGCCCATATCGTAGGGCATTCCATGGGCGGGATGGTGGCTATGGTCTTTGCTCTGGAATATCCAGAGAAGGTTAACAAACTCATTCTGGTCAACAGCGGTGGCCTGGGAGATATCAGCCGAAGAGGCTCCCTGATACTTCATCTCGGCCTGATCATGAGAAAACTGCAGGGAAAAGAGAAAAACAAATACCTGAAAAGTACCAAGGACGACTGGATATTCGTAAACCGTCTGCCCGAGGTCAAAACCAAAACCCTGATTATCTGGGGATACAAGGACATGTACCTGTCCGTATCTCAGGCCAAAATGGCACACGGCTTGATTCCTGATTGCAAACTTCATATCTTCCCGCAATGCGGACACGCTCCACAAAGAGAAAGTATAGATGAATTCAACAACATGGTTTGTAAATTCCTCTCGGAATAACTTTTTTTACTTTCTGGGAAAACTTAAACTCTAAACTGCTAAAATTTAAACGCTTAGCTTGCCCCAAGTTTTAACAAGGTGAATTATGCTCGCAGGACTAATTGGTGGTTTAGCAGGCATTCTCGGGGTCATTGCTGGCATAGTGGCTATGCTTTATGCATTGGGGCTTTTTGAGTATCTTGGCGGCAAGAAGAAATCTAATATCGTACCCATTAAAAAACAAGCACTGATAGAGAAAATCCTGCAACTAAACTCTCCGCAATTGCCTTACCTGATTAAGCCGGCAGGGAACTCCGATCTGATGCTGGAATGGAACATTGTCGATGCCAGATGGTACGGAATCTACTCAAAAGAAAGCTTGAAGGAAACATATCGAGCCTTTATGCTGGCAGACGAGAGCAGGCACAGCGTCAGATATTATGAGGAGCTGGGTACTGTAGAATGGATTGCAGGGGCACCAAAAATCTCATACCGAAAACAGTTTTTCAAGGGCAGAATTCTGTTCCAGAAATCCTGGGGAACACAATACGGGATAAAAGAAGACGGCACAATGGGCAAAGTCTATGACTATAAATTTGATATCGGCATGGTCAGAGACCCCATAAAGAAAGTAGTGGAAGACAGCGGCTGGGAGTTCGTGTCAGTCGTCAGAAAAAAGAACGCTATGCATAGCTAATCAAGAAATCTATTATTTTTTGTCTTCCTCTAATTTCGGACACCCAATATTATTCGGCTCTATATGAAAAAACCTTTCATGTTAAAGAGAATTAGTCATCAGAGAATATCCCAGTCATATCCTTATAATTATCATTCTATTTTGATTTAGGCAAGAGTATAATTAAGTTGATAAATATTTCTCAGGAATTAATAGTGATAGAGTACGACTAACAATGGGCAACGATTTATATAAAAACCACGTAATAGCATATATTGATATCCTTGGTTTTGAAGATATGATTAGAGAGGCAGGAGCTGACTCAGAACGAATTTACAATATCTACAATTTGCTAAATGAAGCTAAGAAATTTGTGAATATAAAAAGTGAATTAAAAATGAGGATGTTTTCTGACACAGTCATTATATCTAATATTTGGACAAACGAGCTATCGTTGCAAGATATTATCCAAATTGTAATGATCTTTCAGGGTCATATGGCTACTAAGGCATCTGCGTTTTTTAGAGGTGCAATATCCTTTGGTAATCACCACCAAATGGATGATGTTATTTTCGGGCCAGCAATTATAGAAGCCTACAAAATCGAAAAAATAGCTTCTTGGCCAAGAGTTATTCTGGCGCCGAGTTTAATTAAAAAAGCACCAAAAAGCTTTTTCAATAACAATCCTTACATATTAACTGATAATGGCGGGGTAAAATATTTGGATTACCTGTCTTTTTTATTCGCGTCTCTTACGTTTCTTTCATACACTAATAAACAACCAATATTCGCTACCTCAAGTCAAATATTCGGGCAGCATAAAGACAGTATATTAAAGGCAATAAAAAAAGTCGTAGCCAAACCTGAAGTAGATATAAAAATATTGTCTAGATATCATGAACTGGCCACATATCATAATGGAGTTGTTGATGACATATGTAATAATCCTTTTGACGCCTATGCTGATAAAGAGACAGGAATGATTGCAGCCTATTGTCACTCAGCAGCCTCTCTATTTATGTTTATGGAGAAAATTTTAGAGTCATCTTCTCAAACATTTCAATCTTTTATGGGGCAACATGAGAGCGAGCTTTCTAACCTTAAAATCGAATTAAATAAAAATAGAATTGATACTAAAGCAATTTTTAAGGAAATTTTATGACCCCAAAAAGTCGGCTAACGACGAAGCTGGCATACTCATGGTCTTTAGAATGTCTCTGGAACGAAGCTCAATAGCTACCTTGCTTATTGCCTTTTGCCTCCGTTAATTTCTGACATCTGATACTATTCTGCCATCCCTTATCTCGATAATCCTGTCGGTGTGTTCGGCAATCCTTCTATCGTGGGTAACAATTATAAATGTGGTTTTGTACTTCTCATTGAGTTCCCGAAATACTCTATAAATGATCTCCGTATTCTCGGAATCGAGATTACCGGTTGGCTCATCAGCAAGAATTATCTTGGGATTATTAATTAAGGCTCTGGCTATAGCCGCCCTCTGCTGCTGACCGCCGGACATCTTTGTTACCAGCTTATTTTTCACAGCCGCTATCCCTAAAATCTGAAAAAGTTCATCGCTTCTCTGCAAAATGACACTATCCGGCTTCGGCCGCTGTATAAGATACGGCATGAGCACATTTTCATGGGCAGTAAATTCAGGTAGCAAATGGTGAAATTGGAATACAAAACCTATAGTCCTGTTCCTCAGTTCAGCTAGCTCATTATTGCTCATAGAATTGGTTCTACTGCCGACAATTAACACATCACCGTTGGTGGGCCTATCCAATGTACCTATAAGATTAAGTAAAGTAGTCTTTCCGCTGCCTGACTCACCCACAATAGCATTGATCGAACCTTCTTCAATGTTGAGGTCAATATCGAACAGTACCTGAGCATCAACAGCACCGCGGTATATCTTATCAACTTTCTTTAGTTCAATAACATTGCTCATTTTACCCTTCCCTGATTACATCTACAGGATTAAGCCTCAGCGATTTCCTCGATGGGATAAGACTGGCAAATGTTGCTGCTGCAACGACAATAAACCATGATATTAAAATAAATTTGTAATCAATGTATAAATTCAACAACGGTTCTCCCGCAGCGTTTGTGCTAAAAGTATTAAAAGCAAAAAGGAGACCAAGTCCTAATAAGATACCTATCACAGAACCAACCAGGCCAAGCACAAGACCCTGATAGATAAATATCAGGCTTGCAGCGACATCTTTTATCCCCATAGCTTTCAATATTCCAATTTGTCTGGATTTTTGCAGGACAGTAATAGCAAGCACACTGGCAATACCGGTTACCATGGAAAGAATAACAACCACCTGTATTATCAAACTGGAGGACTGCTGTCCTTCCAGGCCGCTAAGTAACTCGGTATTCTGCGCTTTCCAGTTCTCGATTTTTATATCATTGCTACCGAGCGCCCTTTGTATTCTGCTAGAAATGGTATCGGCCAGAAAAACATCGTCAACCGTAAATTCTATCGATGTCATCCGGTTACCAAGATTAAAAATCTGCTGGACAGTACGGATATTGGTAATCACCCAGGACTTATTGATGCTGGCAACACCCAGGTCATAAAAACCGGTTATGGTAAATATACTCTCTGTTCCATCAGGCGTAGTTACGCTTAATTTATCTCCTACCTTAACTTCAAGCTCATCTCTAAGCTCTCTACCAATCAATACATCCCTGGGTGATTTATACGGCGTGCCCTCGTAAATGGAATTGCTGATATTATATATCTGGTCAGCACTTTCCAGATTAAGCCCTCTGACCAGAACCGGCAAATCCTTATTATCGTCTTTTACAAACGCATTGGCACTCGCAGAAACAGCTACTGCTTTGGAAACTCCGAGTTTTTTTACAATATCCACATAACTTCGCCAATCACGAATAGTGCCGGTATCTGCGGCAGAAGTAATTGTAATTTGTGGCGAATTTCCTATGGTGCTGTCCACAAGGTCTCTCTGAAGACTGCTTATTAAAAGACCCACAAACAATTGAATAGATACGGCTACAGCAATCCCTATGAGGATTAAAATCGTTTGTGTCTTACCATAGGTAAGAAATCGCAAAGCGATTTTAAATGGCAACATCTCTTGTTCCCGTAAGAAAATCTCTGACTTAAGTGTAACCTGTTTAAGCTCACAGGTCTAATCCGTTCAATTTTACCATTCGGTGCAGACCTTTGGGTATTTAGATATGGTGCAGGTCAACAAGACAAAACACCTGTACTCATAAAGCACAGATATTTCCTAAAGGGAATTAGCTTCAGGAGGGTATACAGTCGATAAAATGTTTACTTTTGCTTTAAATAATCTATGAAATTATCGATTTTTTGAGCTGGCATGCTCATAGTCTTAAGAGTGCCCCTGGAACCAAGCTCAATAGCTACCTTGCTTATTGACTCGTTGCCGGGAGCTTCCAGTATGTTTACGAAATCGTAAGGACCCAGCACAGCATATTGAGCCAGTATTTTAACTCCCATTGCTTCAACTTCTTTGTTAACCTGCTTTATCCTCTCCGGATTAGTTTTAACGGTCTTTCTACCTTCCTCTGTCAATGTAGTTAACATGATATAAATAGGCATTCGTCCACCTCCCGATTAATTTTTATCCTGTACACCCTCAAAAGCTATAAGTTAATTCTAACAGCTTTTTATGGCAATTCAAGTAGTAAGATAAAATATTCATCACATTCTTAAAATTAATCCCCTCCAAAAACCTTTTTTGATTTAAATCGTATTAACAGCTAAAATTGTAATACAGGTTTATAAGGTCTAATCAAATGAAATGCCCCATATGCAATAAAGAATACTTGACTCAGGAAGAAGTATTGAATTGTATTTCCAATCATATGCGCAACTCTCAGGAAGAAGCAGCCAGACAAATGCAGAAACAAAGCCTTATGCTTATGGCAAGCCAGCTTACCATGGCATCTCTGGCAACACATGCCTCAGCACGCGATGTTGTGGAAAGGTTCGGTGAAATCTACGAGCTTTTAGAGAACCTTAATCAAAACCCGGATGTTGCTACTGAAATCGAAAAATGGCTCAAAGAAAAGGACAGCGGCAGCCAGCAGTAAAACAATTATCATATAAAGAGTTTTCAAAGTTCAAGCAAAAGGGATCGCAAAAGCCCATTTAAAAATTTGAAGCCCTGCTTTCTTATCCGGAAAAGCAGGGCTTAACAAAAACAAGAAAAACGACTCTTTAATCCGTACTGGGGACAGTGAACGTAAAGTTATTAGATGTCCACTCCTGGTCCTTCTCATTTTTCATCACAATACGATAACTATAACTGGTGGACCCTTGCAAACCAGATAGTGATACCACATGCTCCTTAACAAAACTTGATTCCCAATCGGAAGTTGACCCGTAGCTGGTATCAGTACCGTATTCTACCTGTCCCTTATATGAAGCAGCAGTCTTCCACCTGATTTCCATTTCAGCCGTGCCGGTTACATTATCGGTAGAAATAAGAAATGGGAAAGGTCCTTCCTCAATCGCAGTAGTAGTTGTAGTCCCAGAAGACCCTCCTCCCCACGGGGGGTTATCACTGAAGAAGGCAAAGTACCCGAGAGTACCAAGTCCGATCAGTAGAACAATGAGCAATATTACCAGTCCGCCTGCACCGGATTTTCTCCTTTGTACCGGCTGACCCCAGACTCCAGTTTGTTGCTGTGGTTGTCCCCATCCGCCAGACTGTTGTTGCTGTGGTTGTCCCCAGCCTCCAGGTTGTTGTTGCGGCGGTTGTCCCCAGCCTCCAGGCTGTTGTTGCGGCGGCTGTCCCCAACCTCCAGATTGTTGCTGCGGCGGCGGTTGTCCCCAGCCTCCAGGCTGTTGTTGCGGC
>Ga0265297_10001306_pt1 | contig 59857 bp, 16 predicted proteins | sample Munlanlwell13791_FD_192502 | JGI IMG/M metagenome (GOLD analysis project Ga0265297, IMG submission 192502) | Leachate microbial communities from a municipal landfill in Southern Ontario, Canada - Leachate well 137-91 | ecosystem: Engineered > Solid waste > Landfill > Unclassified | place... | reverse complement strand
TTCTGAATACTTTAAGTTATCGACATCCAGATCAAAGATGGAATTAAAGAGGTCTTTCTCTTCCCAGTTGCGTACTTCATTGACGGCAACCAGGACGCTTTCCAACCCACTCATCTCAAAACTGCCATCCGTCTGCAAATACCAATATAGCTTATCCGGATCAACATCATCAATATCTTTAGAATAAAGTAGGTCATCGACTAACTTGGTGTAAGTATCGATATTCAGGCTGCTAATATCTATGCCGAAGATAGTGTTAAGCAGGGCTTTTTCTGCTGCGCTCCAACCACGCATTTCAATTACTGCATCCAGCGCTTTATCCAAAGGCGTCAGGTCAAATGACCCATCTGGCTGTAGATACCAATATTCTTTTGTCGGGTCAACTTTCTTTGTATCCTTGGCATAAAGGATTTTATCAAGGATCTTACCGTAAGTTACGCGGTTCAGGTTATCGAGATTGATGCCGTAAATCTGGTTGATCAGGGCCTTCTTTTCTGCGCTAAATCCCTGCAGGACAATAATACCTCCGAGGATTTGCTCCATCGGTGACAAATCAAATGACTTGGTTGCCGGAACGTAATACCAGAACTCCTTGCCTGGATCAAGATATTCTGTATCATACGAGAATAAGATATCATCAATGACTACCTGCAACGTGATAGGGTTAAGATTGCTAAAGCTCAAGCCCTGATCTTTATAAATATTTTCTAAGGCCTTGACTAATTCGCTATTCATCTGGCTAATTTCATGAATCGCCTCGATAATCTTAAAATATAATGTTAAATCAAAGGTCTTGGTATTTTCATCAAATGACCAATATTCGATGCGGCCGTCTTTATTCGCGTCATTGATATCTCTTGCATACAGGACCCTTACTAAGAGCAGGTCATACGTGCTCTGATTAAGGTTATCCAGTTTCAAGCCGTATTCGCTGTAAACATCTTCCAGGATCGCCCTGATAGCTACAGGCGCGTTGACTAATTCAGCTACTGTTTCTATTTCCTCAATAGTTAATTCTATGCTTACCCATTGCGTGCCCTTAATAATTCCAAAAAGCACTGCCAGGTAATCTTCGGCCTGCCAAGTTAATTTTTGGATCTCTGCGCCAAATGCCTGTTCAAAAACAGCCTTGGCAATGCTATTCAAACTGCTCAATTCATCTGATAATTCAGAAACCACCTCTAGGTCAGCTAAATATTCTTCCGCGGCCATATTCTTCCCCTGGAGATAGAAGGCCAATGAACCCATAAATTCCAGGGCTGCTGTATTATCTTTAAAACTATTCACCCATTCATCGTAACTATTCTTTCCAAACAGTGAGAGGAATAATTGATCCTGCAACAGCGTCCATTCAGTGCTTCCTACAGGGAAGAGTTCTGTTTCTTCCTCTGCAGCTGCAGCGCCCACAGCGCTGTTATCGCTTAAATGCATTAAGTCGTTTCCAGTAAAGCCTGTATCAGCAAGCACAACCGCGCTAGCTTCTCTAATGCCAAATGCCTTTTTCACTGCGTCTACATCGAACTTTCCGCTCTCTAACCAATTCTCAAAGATAACCTCGAGTTCTTTACTTTCTGCATCTTTTAATCCCAGGTATGCCGCGGTTTCATGCACCAGGATAATCGCAATGATTTCTTCGCGGCTCATTTTAGCCAATCTATAAAGATGTGTTTTCGCCGCCTCGCTGAAATTGCTCTTCCACGCCAGGTTTAAAACAAGCTCTTTAATTTGTTCCGGCTTGCCATAGATGAATTCACTTCTAATGTAAACCCCTTTGCCCTCAACAGCTGTAGCAATAAAAGGATTGTCTCTATTCACGCTCACGGCAAATACAGGTATGCCGGTTGCGCTGCTGCTTACCGCTGCTGCCCTGCTTATCCGCGGTGCCTTTTTAGCAATTAGCATATCAACAAGAATAGCTGCTTCTCTTTCATCTGCGCCGTCAGAAAGATCAATCTTTAATACCGGTTTAAGAATCAGCTTGTTGATTAAAGCGAAGTCTTCTTCATTGCTTCTGATTGCCTGAATAAATGCTTCGATTTCTTCTTTTTTGTTTGTTGCATTATGCACTTCTTTTTGTGTTAGGATTTCTTCTTTCAGTTGATAAGTAACCTCTGTTGTTTCTCCTGTGATGGCATTAATGCCCTTAAAGAACTCACTCACTTTACCTGCTGGAACACCAACTGCTTCACGGCTGGCCAGCTTGGTATTTTTCACAAAGCGCTCGAGGTCTTCCCATCTATAAAGGTAAGGTTCGGCATTGAATAATGCAGAAGGAACTTTTTTGAAGTATTCTTGAAGTTTTTCTGTAGAGCCTTCTAATTTTTCGGCAATGCGCGCCCAATAATATAGGTAAGGCAGGGCTTTTTCGAGATTGATCTTCAAACAACCTTCCATCCCCTGGAAAGTTGCTCTCATCGCGATTGTTCTATCGAGGTATGCGGCGAAATCATTATCCCTATACTGCAGGCCAATCATCTGCGCTTGTAAACGGCTGGTTAATTCTTCGCCTAGGTTAATTGATTTGACAGCAGCCTCAATAGCAGCGCTTGCCTGAGTTAAATCTTCGATTACCACAAAAGCTGCACTGCTAAATTCCAGGCCAATCTGGAATCTTAAATCTCCGGAGAGGGATTTTAAAGTTTCGTGATTATAAAGGTAGGTAAATGTTTCGATATTTTTCGTGCTAAATACAGGAATTTCTTTACATAATTGTTTTGCTAATGCAATGAAGTTTTCCGGAGGAGCCCTGGCGCCTGCTGCCCCCAGATTATTCTGACTGGACATCAATAGAGAAATAACCGTGAACATTTTGCTTACAGATAATTTTTCATTTTCCCATCCAGATGCAGTTTTTGTCCATCGGATTAACAGATCTAAATCCTCGGCATTGGTGGGATTAAGTTTTTCGCTGATTGGGCGAGTTACAGGTAAAGTCGTGCCTTCTAAATAACCCTTTACTTCAATGGCCTTAGCCAAAGACTGTTCAATCGAAGCTATTGACATTTTTTGGCCTACAAAAACGCGCATTAATTCCACATGCGCGGTGTTAGAAAGATCAAAGCTACCCTCAGAAACCAAGGCACTAATTTCATCTTTAAGTATGTAGCGGTTTTCGATCTCTGTCTTAACCTGCTCGATGCCTGACTGATTAAGCCTTTCTCTCCAGTAAACAAATTGCCAGAAGACTACTGGATTAGTTAAATCAATTCTCGAAGCGCCATGTTCAAAGCCTAAATAAAGCGGCAGGCTGGTTTTTTTCCTTAGAGTATCGAAATCTCTTAACATAACGCGGAAAGACTCGGTATCGCCAAAATGCCTTGCAATGCGCTGGAAGAAATCAACTTCGTTTTCATTAAAGTTCTTTATAATCATACTGATTTCTTTATCTTCCAGAATTTTCATGGGATTGTTTTCATATTCTTTAAAGGCATGCTGCCAATTTTCAATTATTGGCTTCATCCCTTCTTCAAAGAGGATATCGCCTCTAGGCTGATTCAGGCGCGCCTCTATCGGAGCATAACGCATAAACGGTTCTCTTAAAATAGGATTCTTTCCAGCAAGCCACCATTCTGCTTCAATGCCGAATGTCTCGCTTTGATTATAGAAAATACCAATTTCAAATTCCTCAAATATCATTCTTAGCTCTGCGTCGCTTATGCCATCATCACCTAAAGCAAGCCTTGCCTCGAACATGCCCTTGCCATTACCGTTGTAACGGCGAAGCGCAACATCTGCCCGCGCTCCGGTCTGATCATAATGCAGGCCCGCGTCAAGATGCGTATTTCTGTTCAATGCCTTTCTGGCGACAAAATTGGCAATCGCGCTCTTTTCTTTTGAATTATAACCCAATTCAAACTGCATCACATCCAGGCCCATAGAATCAGTGTGCCTAACAACAAACATCGGGATAAAGGCATTCCTGCGCGAATCATAAGTAAACCTTGCGCCTGACTGCCAATTCTTAGAGAACTCATAAAGGAATCCCGAGCCAAGCAAGAGGCTGGAATTTTCCGCATTGAATTTTACCATGCCATCTACCTGCCAACTTCTGATGCGCTGATAATATCTTAGGCTTACCTGTTCACCCTGGAAATTAATACTAATTCTTGCCGGGTTATCTTTGATGCTAAAGAGTTTTCTATAGCCGGCGAAGAAGGAAAGTTTCCCCTCTGCGTCAAAATCAACCCCGATTTTCGTGTCACTGGTCTTACCTTTTCTCTCCAAATAATATGCGCCCCTATTCAATCCATCCTCATCAACATAAAGCGCAAAGGCATTGGTATAAGTGACATCCTTGCTTACTTTCTTATCAAATGCCACGCCGATTCTGTGTTCTTTGACATTGCCGCCGCCAAAATCAAAAGGTTTGCTGTCCGCAAGGATTGCAGCATAATCTATTCTCATGGAGTTAAACCTATCGCGAGGAATTAAGAATGAGGAATTAATCTGCAGGTCATAATCTGAATCAAGCGCGGATGTCCTAAAGGCATCCCGAGTAGGATACACTGCTTCTACCCAAAGAGCAGAATTGCTATTTTCTTCACGGTAAATCACATCATGTACCAAGTCTTCGATCTCAGCATCATAAGGATAAAAACCATAAAGCCTTCTACCCTCACGGGTCAATATTTCGCGCAATAAAAATGTGCCGTCTTTAGTAATGCCCCATTTTTCCTGCGCAACTTTCACTTCTTCTTTGTTAATGGTAATCGTCCTTGAACTTTCTTGTTTAGAAAGCGCACCGGCAACCTGCATAATCGCGTCTTCCATACGGGTCTGCACTTCTTTGATTTGTCCTTCATCAGGGCTACTGAAGAGTTTGGCAATCAGAGAGATCGCATTTAAAATCAGCATTACTGCCAGGTTGTCTGAAAGGAATAAATCTTTATCTTTTTTGTCAGGGTTAGACTGCAGATATTTGACTCTAATATCGCAGGCTTCAATAGAATCAGCCACCAACTCTATGCTGGTATTATAAAGTTCATTCTGGTAATAAAGGATTGCCGCTTTTATTTCGTCAATATCCCTGTTATCAAAGGCCTCTGGATAATGTTTTACCAGGGCCTCATTTAAAGTCTTGTTAATATAATTGCTAACTTTATCTCCTCTAAAATACAGGGCTGCTTCGCGCTGGGTCAAAGGCTTGTTTTCTACATAATATAACCTAAATGCCAAGGCTGCCCTTAATGCCTCTAAGTAGCTGCCTAAATAAAAGGCCTGCACTGTATCTTCCTGGATTTCTTTAGTCTTCTCAATAAATTCCTTGTATATCGGTGAAGTTTCCGCTCCGGTTTCAAACTTGATTTTTACCAGCACCATGGAGAAATTCAGGATGGAAAGCGTAGCGCCTTTGCCCTTCTTCTGCTCATATTCTTTTAATTTATCTTCGGTAAGATTCTTTGTGGTCATATAATGCAGAATGTCTGCGTATTCTCTATTGATATAAGGAGTTAAATCATTTTCTATTCCTGCTGGGAGGTCCGCAGTCTGGCCTTCTTCGTTTTGCTCTCTCCAAGGACAGAGGTTGCCTTCTTTAAATAACGGGTTCATGATTTCAAATGCCTTGTTGTATTTGGCAAAGTCTCCGCAGTTGATATAAGCCTTGTTTTGCTTAAGGTATTCTGCCCAGGCGCTTTCGTCTTTGGCGATAAAGCCTTTAACTATCTGCGTGATTTCTTCTAACTGCTCCGAAGTAAATTCCTTGGATTGTTTCAATTCCTTGACATAATCATCTACTTCTTTAATGATCTTCTTATCCAGAGGATACCTTAAGGCAATCCTTAACATGCCTTCTCTGGATTTGGTAATTACTGCGGTTACTTCTGTATGCTTTGCCTGTAATGCCTTGATTTCTAAGTCAGCCTCGGTATTAATTCCAGTTAATACCTCTTTTAAATTCTCCAGGCTAAACGCTTGCTCACGGAATAACTTGATTGCCTGCGCAGTATAACTAGTTTGCGCTGCCTCAATTGCGGAAAGCAGATTTTCATAACTTATTGTTGCTGGATTTATTTTCTGCTCTAAATACCCGAAAGAAAGCTCAGGGAATGCCTGGTCAAGGGTATTTTTAATCTCGCTATTTGCCTTTTCAACTTCTTCGCTTGTCATCAAGCGGTTAATCTTGGCATCGATTTCTTTTTGTTCTTTTGTAAAACCTGCCTTCTCTGCTGCATTTATTTTGGCATCGCTTAAGCGATTGGAAATCCAATCCTGGCGCAGCAACAAGTTCATTAATAACTCTGCGGCCTTATCGCTTCTCTTTGTCTTTAACTCCTCAATCCTGGCAACCGCCTGTTCATCGCTGCCTAAAAGTTCTTTCATCTTTGCGGTTACTGTTTGGGTAGTAAAGCCTTCTGGCCAAATTTGCGTATTAAACATCAGGTATTCAAAGGCCTTTAATCTTTCTGCAGAAGTATATTGCCCGTTATTTTCCAGGATTGCCTTGACTAATTCTAGCTTGCTTGCTTCAGTCATGTTCTCTGTTCCGAGTTTATCTGCGATATTCATAATCTGCGCCAGAGGCATATTCTTGGAAACCGTAACTTCTTCTTTTAGAGCCGGCGCAGGATTAACTAAGAAATCTAAAGAAACATCCGTCAATTTTCTTTGCGCTGGGATTGTTTCGCTCGCAGCTGACTTCTCTTCTTTGGCTTCCTTAACTACTGTTCTCTGGATATCCGGATCTTTTAATTCTTCTTCTAATTTAGTCATCAACGTCTTAAATCTTTCCAAAGAAGCTACTCCCCATAAAGCCCCATTATATTCTGCATCGCCGATTTTCTTTTCCAGAGTACTGATTATATGCGATCTAAGATCTTTATAGGCTATTTCTTTCAATGCGTTGATTTCTTCCTTGGTCAAACTAGTAGCATCCCAAAGCTTAAAGCTTAAGAGCATGCTAAACGGCAGGCTCTCAGCGCTATCGCTCTGGGTATAGCCTACGCTTAAAGAAACGAATATCCGCGCAGCCAGGCTGGTATCAAAATCTTTGCTAATTTCTTTGATTAAAGGAAGCTGGCTAATCTTGGCATGGAAACTATTTTCTGCGCTAATTAAAACCTGGTCGAATATTGCATTCAGATCTTTTTCCTGCACATCCACCAAGATTTTTTCATCACCCAGGCACCTTGCCAGTCTTCTCTGCAACTCCCTTAATTGCGCTAAATTTCTCAAATATTCATAAGAATTTTTATCTAAGCTGATATTGGCTTTGTTAGTCTTGGCAATTTCTTCCAGAGTTACCATAATCGGGTTTATTTCTCTAAGCAGGCCATCATAGGTATTGCGAATAGAAATTGTCAGCTCTTCAAGCTGCGCATATCCAATATGAATACCTTTTTCTTTGGCATATCTTTCAAAAATCTCCGGGAGCTCTGCTAAACTCATCCTGGCGTTCAGGCCTACGCCGCTAGTACCCTCTCCTACCACTCTCGCGGAAACGCTCAATGTCGGGCCTTCGCGATAAGGCTGTATAATATTAATATTGCTATTTTCCAGGTATTTTGTGATATAGCGGTTGTTTAATGCCCTGGTAATTGTAGCGGCATCCTTAGCTTCAACTTTCATTTCTGCACGATGATGCCCAATCTTAAAGAAGATCTCGCTAATTTCCATGACTTTAAGATAATTGCTGCTCTTTCTTAAGAAATCACTGCCGTAAATTACTGGGAAGCGGCTGGCAAGCCATTCATAAAATGCCTTTTTGTCGCTTGAATTTAAAACAATTAAAGGAACTTCTTCATTGATTAATTTTTTGATTTCTCCGCGCAGCAACCTTGCCCAAACAGGCTCAACCTGCAGCATAGCAATGATTAAATTATCTTGTTCTCTTTCGTCCTGCGTAATTTCATTTAATTTTTCTAAGGTAAGGGGGGCCATATTTTCTTGCTGCCATTCTCTAACTTTTGCTAAAACCACTGTTAATTCTCCTGCTTGGCTTGCAGCACGATCTATCGCGCCAATTGTATTCTTTTGTAAAGCATCTTCTGACTTCGGCCAGTTAAACATAATTTCAGATATCTTGCGGCTTAAATCTTTGAGCATATCCCCGGAGCCGATTGCTTTTCTTAAGCGCGTGATTAATTCATACAATGCCACAATTTCCTGCCTTGCATCATTGGCTCCATTAAAGGCCATAGCCTTATCTGCAAGCTTGATGTTCTCGCGATAAACCTTTGCCCTGGCTTCTTTTTCTTCTGGCTTTAATTCTGTATCTAATTCCAGGCTAAATAAAGACATCTCATTATCTAATTTCAACTCGTAGAAAATATAATTTCCTGCATTAATAATTCCCACTATTTCATTGTGAGTCGTCTTCAATGCTTCGGTGAGGAACACTTTAAGATTCTCCGGTAACCCGACTCCCAAGCTATTGATTAACCTTGCTAATTTTAATAATGCCTCTTTTTCTTTAACCTGGCTGAGCAAGAGATTGTTAGGAATTTTAGTATCTTCTTTGGTTTTCGCTGCATCCAAATAAGCACCTAAGACATCTCTTAAGCCGGCGAGTAATTCTTTATCAACATTTTCTACTCCCACGACTGTTTGCGCCAGATCCGCAAAAACCTTACTGATCTTCAGATTGCGATTTAATTTTTCAAGGCCAGCTTTCGGCAGCATTTCCTGCAGAATCATCCTGTTTAAGAATACTTGTGTTTCCAGATACTTGCCTTCCAGATTATCTGCGCCTAAACTGCTGATCCTGGATGATAATTCGTTGATTGCCTGCTGAGCAACAAGCACATCTTTTCTTGCCTGCCAGAGGATTAAACCTTTTTCCAAAGAATCTACTCTTATCTCCATACCAACAGTTTCTTTGATTATTCCGTATGATTCAGAAAGCTCAATTATTTTCTGCTGAATGCCAAGATAATCAATATTCAGGAGCGTCTCGATAGTAGCTTCTTCTAATCCATAATTCTTGTTTGCTTTTATCACCAGCTCAAACCACTGGCGGTAATTATTCTCTAACCCTTTAAATAAGCTTGTTCTGTCTAATAAATATTTCTTGGTAAAAATCATTTCTTGTTGTTTCTCAAGCAGCTTTTCTTCTTTTATTTTAGCAAAATATTCAGCTTTAACATCCACAGCATCAGCGCTTGTCATTAGGTTGCTCCAAATTTGCAGTTTACGCTCTTTAATTGCCTGCAAGTTACGGTCAATTGCTGCCATTGCTGCTTCAGAATTAGCTGCTTCTTGTTCCGGAGCAGCAATCTGACGCGCGAAATTGTCATTGTTAACATCGTTGAATAATTTCTCGAGGTATTCGCCAGAATCAATATCCTTGGTTCTTTCTGCATCCGCAGTAGCGATCTTCTCTTGAAGCGTTCTTCTCTCTTTAGAAATCTCGAATATACGCTCTTTCTTTACCTTTCCCCAGAAACCCTCACCTCTATTCAGGCGAGTACCGATTAAATTAATTGCCTCTTCTTCAGTCATAACAGAATCATTATTAAGCATATTCCTAATCTGCCACTTAAGAATTGCCTCAAAGAAATATTCCCTGGCATAATCTACATCGTCTTCGCTGGCATTATCTTTAGCTCTTTCCTGCTTCAGCCAATTGACAATAGTTTGCTCTTCTAATTGATAAGGGCCTTCGGGATTTTTCATGCCAAAGAAATCCCTAAGATAATAACCTGCTTTTGCTTTTACCCCTACTGGAGCAACTACCGGTTCTTTAAGCAGTTTAAGTATTGCGTCTTCATTCCTGCGCACAATATCAAAAAGTTCTTCTTTTGAGCTAATCTTTGCGTCTAGTTTGTGATTTAATTCCTGTAATTTCTCTGCGGATGATTGAGATTGAGTTAAGATTTCTGCTACATCCTTACCTGTTGCGCTGGACATCCGCGCACTCGCAAGCTCTTCTTCCTGTGGGAGAGTAACCATATCAACCATCTGCTGTAATCTAGAATAATCGATTGTCTGTATTCTTGCCTTCAGTGTTTCTGCATCTTTGGCATTGCCATAAACTGTATTAGCTAATGCGAGTAATTTCTTTAATTCCGCTGGTTTGATTTTCTCTTTTCCTTCAATGTCAATGCGCGCAATTTTTTCATGGATCTTCTTTGCTACTCCGGAGAAATTTTCGAATTTTTTCAACTGAGGATCGTATGCCAATTTAAATGCTGCTAAAAGCTTACTTAAATCCAGCCTGTTATTAGCCGCTGGAACAAATTTTTCAAGCGCTTTTATAATTTTCCCTTTATCATCTTCGATTTCTCTATCAATTATAAGCAGGCAATCATGCAGGGTCTTGTAATTTTCCGCATTTGCAGTCACTTCCTCTAAAGACTTAATCTTTTTATCCCTTATCTGCTCAATAATCTTTAATAATGCCGCTCCCAGCTCCTCATTAATCTTCAGATCTTTCTCAAGAAGCTGTGTGGCTTGATAAAGCGCCTCTGCTGTCTTTATCTGCTCTGCGTATTCGCTATTTAATCTGTCATAATTTGCTCTTGTATCATAGGTAGGTTCTCCAAAAATGCTCCTCCAGAAATGGCTGTTGTATATTTTTGTTACCTCTCCATATTCTTTATTTAGGTAAGCAATGATCTCCAGTTCAAAATCAAGCCTGGCTGCGCGCTGTGCGCTGTCAGCAGCCTTGGTATCTGGATCTCTCACGATTTCGCTATGTGTGCCTTGAACCAAATTGCTTAATGTTGTTAAATCTTCGGAGATATTTACACTGCTACCTTCAACCTTCACCTTTTCCCACTCAGCCATCAGCCCTAAAATATTCAATTTATCTTTTTCAATTTCCTCTGCTCCCAGCTGGCATCTTTCAGTTGCCCTTTCAGCGCGCATTGTTGCAAGTTCGGCTAAAACGCGGTCATCTTTTATTTCCACGCCTAAGAGCATATTTTTTGCCTGTAAAAGCGCGATCTTTAAATTCATCACCTGAAGAGAATTTCTTAGAGATTCCAGGCGCAGATTGCCAAAATCCCTCTGCTCTTCAATGCTGACCTCTAAGGCTAAGATCCGATCTAATTTTGCCTTAGCCCTTTCGTAATAACTAATGCGCTTATTATTTATTTCTATCTTTTCCTCGGCTTCGACTTTCTGATGATCCCACATATACGCTACAGCCTTAAAGAACCAATTTTTCTGGGTTTTCTCTTCATACAATTTCTGTGCCTTATCAGCAATATCTTCCAGCCTACGTTTTGCTTCTTCCTCCTTAAGGAATTTCTCTCTAAGCAATAATTTTTTGGCTTCAGTCATATCTCCGGTAATTTTATCGATTTCCCCGGTATATTTTTTCACAGCAACATCCATATCTTTTGTTATCCGGAGCTGCTTTGTCAGGGCATCGAAAATTTCCGCATAAGAAGCATTGTCTTTTAACTTATTGTGCCTCTTAAGCACTTCAATCGTCATTTCAATCTGCTCGCGATTTAACTCATAATCAAGATAGCCTGCTGCTTTCAGGCCTCTAACTAATTCTTCTCTTAAACCGACAAATTTTTCCCAGAATTTACTAAAACTATTTACCTTAGTTAACTCACTTCTATCTACCGCATTAACCAAGGTAATGGTTTCATTCAATTCTTCGCTCTTATCTTTGTGCTGATTATTTACCGGCGCTGCAGCTTCAGCTGTTGGCTGATCCACCACAGCAGCAGGAGCTTCTTTAATCTCTAAGATCTCAATATGTACTGGCCTACCTTTACCGATTTCCAGGATCGCCCTATTCAGTTCTTGCTTAATCGCTTCTTCTGCATCGCCAGTGGCATTTTTAATCTTGAGCGGCACTAAAATAACTACACCACCTTCTCTTTCTGCTGGTAATTCTATACCTTCGTGAGTAACCACTTGCACTGTATTGCTATCTTCTGCCAATTTAAGAGCAATTACTACATTTGCCTGATCATCTGAAACAACATTTATCCCTGCTTTCTTAGCGGAATTTTCAATCGTTGTGCTAATTTTTTCTTTTTCAGCTTTTAAAGCAGCGGATTTTTCAGCTTCTTTTGGCTCAACAGGGGCCTTTGCGCTATTATAGAAATCATTCAATACTTCTGCCAGTTCCGGCCTGGCTAATTCTCTGTCCACTTCTCCTTCTTTTTTATGGATGTTCAACGCCAAGTCGTCATCAATAGTCTTACCTTTTATTTCCTTTTCCTTTGACTGCCTCATAATTGAATCAGTAGCGCCAATATTTCCTAATCTATATGCCTCATAAGCACTGTGCAGATAAAGCGGCCCTTCTGCACGGAATAGTTTATGATAAATTAACTGGCTGGCATAAGGCGTGCCTTCTTCTGGAATAATATTTAAGCCGCAGTAATTATTCAAACCGTCAATCACCAAGCCTTCAATTGGTTCATAGGCACGCATACCCAAAGATAAGGCGCCGTAAGAGCCTTCCAAAATCTGGCCCAATGGCCCAGGCATTGCCACAACCGCGCCGATTTCTAAGCCGATAATCGCCAGCCCCCATGCCTGTGTAGCAAAACCAATATTCTGGCTATCTAGCACTGCGGCGATTTCCCGGTATTTACCGTTTTTCTTAAGCATTAACTGCCTGGGCATTAAGACCAATGGCAATGCCCAGATAGTCAACGGTAATAATAACCATGGCAGGACGTTTAATATATTGCGTAAAGAAGCTCTGGCCCAAAGTAAAATTTCTTGTGCTGATTTCTTTTGGCTCTTGCCAAAACGTGCATCGGCAAGTTTCTTTAAAGCAGGATGCGCCTGGTAATTTATCAGGCCCTGTTTATGCATTTGCGCGGTGAATGAATCTGCACCTGCTTCTAAAATCCTCTTGATGCTCACTACCCCTTCAAGAGACTCAACAAATTCCAACAGTTTTATTGCTTCATCAGCAGCGAGATTGCCTGCAAGATATTTCTCTACAATCTGCTTCAATGCCTCGTTATCAGATTTTTCCGTCAATTTTTCAAACCATTCACGAGGCATGTCTGATAAATTTCTTGATCTTACTATGCTGCCCGCCTTAAATCCGGTTTTTATCCTGAATAAACTCCATTTTAATTCCTTGGTATTTCTTCCAAAATTCAAAGCGAAGGTTAAAATAAAGAGCTTCAATAAACTGGAGCGTAAAAGCGGCAGGCCATTGGCAAATGCCCATTTTGGCAGCATTGCGCTTAAGAAAGGTATGGTATAACCCAAGGCCGGGAAATACGGCTCTAATGCTGCGATCGCCGCTAAACTGACAATTTGGCCTAAAAGTAACAACCACAACCTGCCACGTATAAATGAAAGCAGGCCGCAGATACCAGGAGCAGCTAACTGGGCGTTAAACCAATCATAACGATTAAAACTCAACCAGCTCTTTGCCTTACCTGCCTCTATTTTTGCGGATTGAATCAGGGCTACTTCATCTTCAATAGCCATCCAGTTGAGCGCAATTTCTTTTTTCGCAAAAATATCTGTATAAATTCTTTCTCTGGCTTCATAATTTCTAATCCCGTAGATAAAAAAGAAGTTCTGCAGCACTTTAACCAGGTATAATGCTAATAAAAACGGAGCAAAGATAATTGCTGTCATGCCATAGGCGCTTAATAATTCCTTAATCGGCCGGATAAAGACAAACGCCAGGTAACCGGCAAGCCCGCCGAAACTTTTGACTTTTTCCATAATGCCGTTATCTTTATTTCTGGAACCTACGAGGTAATTCTGTGCGGAATTTTTCGTGTATTCATATAATAATACTGATAACATCCGGCTTAATTCTTTTTTCTTTGCGGTTTTAATAAATTCATCTACTTCAGTAAGGTTTGCGCCTGCATCTCTTGGGCCCTTGAGGAAGCGTTCAATTAATTCCCTTAATTTTTCTGCATTCAGCCGTTCTAAATTAAGATTGTGCAGCGTGCCATGGCTTGCCTGCTTGATACCTGGGAAGAGAACTACGGTTGCCATGGCAGAGAACAACCAGGTCATAGTCTTAACTGCTTTAAGTGTCTCTGTTAATAGCTCTTCGATATATTTTTCATCCACGCCCTGGGGGCTTGGGAGTAAATAGTTTTTGATGAAATTTGCTATTGGCTCTGGCGCTGGAACATTTTCTCCAAATCCCATATAAGCTGCGAACAAAGTTATACCTAACCAGATCAGCGAACGAGAGGCAAATTGCAGCCAATAGCTGCCTTTTTCATTATCTCCGGCCAATGCTTTCTCTAAAAGAAGTAAACCCGTTCCTGTAAGGAATACTACGACTGCTATTTCACCTAGGCATTTCGGAAATGCCAAGGTAATCACCATTACGCTGATTAAAGAGACAAGCAATAAGCCATAATGATGCAGTGCTTCTTTCAGGTGTTTTGCAATGCTAATTTTCGTAATCTGCGCGAAATATGCGCCAACTTCGCCCAGGCCTTCAATGTGGGCTAATTCGTGCTTAAGAATAGATTCCTGTAAACGGGCTGGCAATTGAGAGAATCTGGATAGGTCAATACGAATCTGTTTATTTACCGGATCAGCAGAGGCGATATCTTTCTGCGCTTGATCAGCAATATCAATAATTTGCGCCTTATCGCCAACTTGCTGCTGTAATGCTTTAAGCAATTCTGCGCGCTGTTCTGCTGCCGGCGGCGCTCTCTTAGCATGTGCCTTAGATAGCCAAATCCTAATTGCTTGCGAGAAATATAATACCGCGCTAATTACTGCCACTACGCCAAGTAATCCTGCAACTGCGCTAGCTGCAACTATTACTGCCATTGGAGCGCCAGCAACAATGCCATAGTAGATAAATACATTGATTAAAAATCCTGCCGCAGCTGTAGCTCCCAACGCCAAAGCTCCGGCGATTAAAGAACCTCTGGAACTGACTTTTGCACCAAGGCCGCTATTTCTATCTTGTATTCTCTTTATTGCTTGTTCCAGGGCTGAACGTACCTCTGCACTTGTATCACTGTTCATTAGTGTCTTTAAAAGAGGAATAATGCTAGTACTGCCCTTCTCACCAAGAATAGAGGCGGTTATTACGCGATCTTGTGGACTTAGTAATGCAAAAAGTTCAAAGATAGTTTTTGCTTCAGCAGTATTACTCCTTGGCAATACCAACGGAGCCCTTCTTTGTTCACCGAGACTTATTCCCACATCAGCAGCGGCCATCCGTCTTTTCTCTTCTTCTCTGCGTTGTTGCTTTTTTACTATGGAATGATATCTAAGAGAAACTACGAACGCGACCATAATAATTAGTATAGAGCCTGCGATATTGCCGTTTATCAGGCCTAATTTATTTAAAAGAACATAATACGCGCCGGCTAATACTACAACTAGGGCCCCGCTTAGGTATAATAACCCATAACCAGCGTCTCTAACCCTTGATTGTGCTTTCTTAAAATAAAGCAATACCGTCATTAGGCCCACAAATATAGATAACCACTTTCCTATAGTTATTTTTTGGTATAAAGGATCAGTTTTAAGGAGCGTCTTCGTGTAATCCATTACTCCCACACCTAACTTGCCGGCTCTATAGTATTCATCGTTATCCAAACGAATAGCGTTATTTTTAACTAAAGCAACTACTTGTTGAGGGCTTAATTCCGGCCTTTGGCGTAATAAATATGCTATTAAACCTGCTACCCTCGGAGCAGCAAAAGATGTCCCGCCGAACACCCTATAATATGTTGTCTCTTCTATGGTAGCTCCATGGAATTCAGATTCTGCTTTCACGAATTCTCTACGGTCAAATCCCGACGCTGCTATAGCAATGTATTCACCATAATTTGAATCCTTATCTTTTCTACCATTAGTTATTGCTGCCACGGCAATAACCTCTTTATATGCAGCAGGATAAGCCTTTAAAGCCACATTATTATTTCCTGCCGCAGCTACAAGTACTGCCCCTCTTCTATAAAGTTCTTTTAATATTTTATGTTCTGCGAGATTATAGGTATAATTATAAAAACTCATATTTATCACTGCCCTTACTGTGGGATTACGCTTCATATCATTTAATATTGTTTCTAGTGCCTCAATATACCCACTGGCCTCTACCCTGACTCCCGTGGATATGTGCATAGAAACTACTTCGCACATATTCAGGCTATATCTTTGGGCAGTATTTAAAACTGATTCTCCGTGGTTTTTCTCGCCAGAATAATCATCAACCACATAAATTATAACTTTTGTTTTTTCATTTTTAGTGCAGCCATTTAAATTACCTAACAATGCTAAACTTCCGATAGACAATAAAGTTTTACCTAAGAAGCCTCTCCTCGACAATACTTCTTGATCAGTTCTGCCTGGAATTTGGTCTGATGGTTTTTTAGGTTGACGAGAAAGCTTGCTTAATTTGGCTTTCTTATCTAATTTATTCAGTAATATATAAATGCCCGCCATGCCCAAACCTATAAATGGCACTATTGCCTTAAAGCTATCGATATTCTCGCGGGTAACAACATCAAATACTCCTTGCGGGATACGATCAAATAACCAGAGAGTAAAGGTTACAGCCATAGTAACAAAGAAAACTGTCCCAGCGAGTATTGCCCACTTCAAAGAAGACCATCCATTGTTTTTCTTCTGCTCTGTCCGAATTAATTGCTCTACGGTAATCTTTTTCTGGAGCTTTCTCTGGTCTAGATATTTTTTACCCTGGAAAATCGCCAGGACAATTACAACGCCAAATAAACCTAACCCTATAGAAGTAAATTGTGCGGTTTGTATATTGTTGACTGTATTTTCAATTACGGAAGGCGCAGTAAATAATCCTGCTAAGACAAAGGGAAGTTTCGTCTGCACTGGCTGAACTTTTTTCTCGGCTGCTTCTCTAAGCGATGCGGGAGTATAAGTTACTGGGGTTCTTGTTGCTTTTACTGCCGCATCTTCTGCTGCAGGCACACCGCTTAATGAAACTATTGCCGCATCCTGCTCTGGCTTAGGCTCGAGTTTCGGCTGTTCGACTTTTCTATCGTCATTGCGAGGAGCGCCAGCGACGAAGCAATCTCCATTCCCTACTCCACCTATTCCGTCTATCCCCTTCAACACCATTACTAACATCAAGGCAACAACAATCACCACTGCCCATGTATGGGACGTTAAGAATAACGTCGGCACAACACTATAATATCCAATTTTCACTAAAGGAACTTCTTCGGCTTTCTTGGTTTCAGCTACAGGCACGTCCAATGTTTCTATCGCAGGCTCTGCAATAATTGCTGGCTGAACAGTTTCTCTCTCTGCGAATAACCTCGGTAATTGCCTATATTTAAAAGCGCGCGGGCAAACCCATACCCCAAAAGCAACGCAAGCTAATAAAACCATAGCCACCCTTAAAATATTTAGAGTTGGCTCTGGAGTAAGCTCTATTGGAGTTAAGCCGGGTATTTTAGAAAGGTCAAGCGTAGTTTCTTCTGCATAAGCATTTGATGCCCCGCTTAAAAGCATTAACCCAGCGCTTAATCCACCGAATAATAACGGCAGGATTTTTGGCATTAAAGCAGGTGCAGGAGTTAATTTCGGGCCTACTGCGATAATATTTTCTTTATTAATTAAATTAGTCAGCCCTAAAGCAGCCTGGAAATAATCATCTTTGGTCGCCTTACCAGCCTTTGTATTCCAATACTCCTTGGCCAGGACAGATAACTCTTCTTTGGAGACAACCTCTTTTTCATTTAATTTCTTGCCGATTCTCGCATCCAGTATTACCAGGCTTAGTTCAAAATTATTTATTAATTTATCCCCAAAGCCAAGGCTCTTTGCTTTTTCATCAAGCCAAGGCTTTTTGTTATATTTAGGAGCGCTATTCACCAGTTGTTCTAATGCTTTGTCCTTGCTCAATGCCCAGATCACTAAAACATTATTTCTCTTTCTAATAATTTCATCCAGGCCTACCCAAGGTTCAATTTGTAATGCCCCGCGCGCCGGGCCCTTGATCTGCTTCAGCCATTTGCCCTGGCCTGATTCATGGGCAAAAACCATTAAAGCCAAATTCCTGAAATTAGCCCTCCAGGCCTTTGAATATAAATTGTCCGCGGTTACCTTATTTTCAAATTGGTCTAAGGCAAAAAGTAGTTTTTCGATATTCTCTTTTTGCTCGCTAGTGATTTTATTCGGAGACTTACCCTTGGCCTTAGCAGGGGCAACAGGAGAATTTTGAGTTTCCCCAGTTTTAATCGGGCCTTCAGCATGCGCCTTTGTTTGTAATCCGCCGAATAAAAGCAGGGCTTGTAAGAGTAATCTCGATTCGAATTTTTTGAAGAAACGGCTTAAATCATTCAGGTAATGCAGGGTTAATATGAGGAGGCCGATAACTGCCAGGTATGTGGTAGGCGTAGCAATAAACTTTCTGATTCCTACAGCTGATCCCTCTACGCCGATAAAGGTAAATAAAAGTACAATGATGGCGATTTTGACAAATTTAGCAATTGCCTCTGGCTGGGCGCGGCTGAGAATGGATGTGCCTATGCCATCTGCCTTGCGCTTATTAATCATATTGATTGCGATTTTACCTACTACTGCTATGCCTAAGAGTAATGCAATTGTCACGAGGCTGGTAGTTGAGAGGCCAAAATGCTTGCCTGCTGCGCCAATAGCAATTGCACCCAAAAAGCCGAAATTTTTGTTTGAGCGTGATTTTCCCTTATTTTCTTTAGCTGCTTTCTTAGCTTTAGCATCTTCAATAACTGCCTTGCCTACTTTAGCTCCGAGGATAACTTCACCGACATGCAGTTTATCTATTACCTGCCAAGCGTCATTGATCCATGCCACCTGGCCAACACCCGGGATAAAATAAACTGCTGCCTTGCCTACGCCCCAAAGCAATACTGCTCCGGCAACTTTCTTTGTAAGCTCGCTGTCTTTAACTTCGGTCGTTGTTTCTGAAACAGGATTATAATAATCTGAAACCGGATGATAAACAGAAACGCTGGCAGTATCTGAATCTACTTCATTTACTGCCGCTTGATTCTGGCTAACTTCTTTAAGCGCTAAAGCACTCACTCCAAACATCGCTGTCATAAATAATAATCCGCCAGCTGACGGAGCTTTAGTATTCTTTTTAACCGGCGCTTCAGTGGTTTTCTTAGCAGCTACTGTGATTTTACTTTTGCCGCTCAATGCACCTACCAAGAATACAACTAACAATCCTGCGCCTAAAATATACGGTATCGCACTACCCGGTGCAGCAGTTGCTATCGCTGCCTGCCCTGCCTGTGCTGCGCCACCCAGGCCCAAAGCCAGCATCATGCCTAAGGCTATTGTTTTCTGCCCCTTCTTTATGGCTACTTTAGCATTATCTGAAAAACTTGTATAATTCAGGACATTATCTTTCCCAAGTTGTTTTCTATACGGTTTTAGAACTGTTTCGAATCTGTCTAACAAGGCTCCGGCTGCTTTAGGCTGGCCTAGCCCTACTGCACGCCTAATTTCTGCTCCCAAGCTTTCTAATTCATCTATTACAACTTTCTTACCGATTTTATTTTTGGCAGAAAGCGCATTGGCTTGTTTCTCTATTAATTCGGGGTCATATTTTGCAAAAAGCGTCTTTGATTGATCAAGGATTTTTCCAGATTCAGTTGTCCGTATCTTTTCTAATTCTTCCTGTATGCTGATAATGTCTACCCTAACGCTTCTATGCTTATCTTTATACTCATCTAGGGCCGTTCTTAAATTTTCTGCGCTGGCGCTTTTAGCTGCTTTCGTCACTACGTCCAAGACCGCATCAAGGCTTGCTCTGTGGGCCCTGATTTGTTTAACTAACTCCCTTAATCTTTTGGCTTTATTCTCTGCATTGAAAACTGCTGGCCGGGTAATCACAGGAGCTACTATTGGATGCATTGATTCTTCAGGCTTAAGGGCCATTACAGTTCTATCTGGATCTTCTTCTATTTGTTGCTTAATCACAAGAGGTTCTTCCGGCTTCCTCTGACGTTCTTCTCCCTCTGGGACTAAACCGATTTCATCATCTTCTACTGGTTTTGATTCCAATGCCACTGACTGCGTAGTTGGTTTCTGCTGTGCTGGCTTTGTACTTTCTTTTTGCACTGCCGGCTGCGCAACTTCTTGCGCTACAGCAGATTTGGCTTTTTCTTCAAAATGCATCTCAAGCTGTATTTTAGCTTGTTCAAGACACAGCTTTCTTAATTCGTTTAACTCTCTAGCAAGGCTCTTCTGATATTTAGCCTCTTCTGCTCTAATTCTATTTATAGATTCAAGACAACTATTATATACCGCTTCATAAATTGTTATTGCCTCTGGTAATGTATTGGCTTTCTTTGCCTCTTTTAAGGTTTCCCAGAGCTTAAGGGTGACTGCACCTAAATCATCTCTAAATTTATCGGCATTGCCAGAATTAGCAAGCATATTAATTCTTCCCTCTAATTCAGCGGGGCTAAGAGATATTCCTAGCTGCGTCGTAGGCTTTGCCTGCGGAGTTGTTCCTTTTGCAGGTGTCTTTTTCTGTTTCTTATCTTCAGTCTTCTCTCCCGTCTTCTTCGGCTGATCGAATTTATTTAACCAACCAAATTTAACAGCAAGAATTAAAAGTAAACCGCCGACTGCCACAACGCCAAATGCTATACCTATAATCAAATTATTACTCGCGCCCAAGATATTCGCTGAATTCTCTACGCCTGCCTCAATTGCATTCTGCCCTGCCTGTGCCGCGCTACCCATGCCTAAAACCATCCCCACCACTGCGCCTAAATTGGTAGCCGCAGCAGCTGAAACGGGCTCTTTGGCCTGGCCTAAGGTAACCTGATTTTTCCCTTCAACTTTCTTTGAAGCATATAAAGCCCTATCTGCGGTATGGAACAATTTTCCGCTTTCTTCTGCAATAGTATTCAACCGTCCGGCTTCGGTAACATTATATATGCCTACACCAATACTTAAATTTACTCCTTGCTTATTTAATTCGCCTAAAATTTCTTTGGCAAAAACAACAGCATTTTCAGCAGAAATATTAAGTAATATCATAGCGAATTCATCTCCGCCGAATCTAAAAGCTAAATCCGTGCCTCTCTTATTTTCCTGCATTATTTTTGCGACTTTTTGCAGATGCAGGTCGCCTGCATCATGGCCCTGTCTGTCATTAATTTGCTTAAAACCGTCTAAATCGAATAAAAGCAGGGCGAATCTTTCTTCGCTACGATTTGACCTGGCAACTTCATTGTGCAGGCATTCATCAAAATAGCGTCGGTTATATAAACCGGTCAAGGCATCTGTCCTGCTTATTCTTTCTGCTTCGGCCTTTGCCTTTTCAAGTTCCTTGTTCAACCTTGCTAACTCTTGAGCATGTTTTCTTTCTTTTGCATTCAAATGTATATATATAGGTAAGACAACAAGAATAAGTATTGCCACTAAAACTACTACTAAAGCAAATAATTCCGGATGATTGGTAATAAAGTTAGTTGCGGCTAACTGATTTACCCCTTCCTGCGCTGCGCTGGCGATACTACCAAAGCCCAAGGCGAATGCCGTAGCAGTGCTGGCTTGTGTAGTTGGGTTAGAAGCATCCCCTGTTGTTTTTTCACTCTCAACATCATTAATATATTGTTGGGCAGCTTTCTTTATTTCATCAAATGAAACCTTGCCTAAATTTTTGAATATCTGCTTACACCTTGTTGAATCTAGGTGACGGATAAATTCCTTTGCCCATGCAATATGTTCTAAACTCACACTCAAATTAACCGGTACATTTTTACCGGCTGCGCCAACAGCGAAAAGAATAAATACTTTATCACGCGCCTTTTCTCCGCAGACACAAACTTCTTTTTTCTCTGTTGTTCGTAAATTGGCTTTTCTTGCCGCAGCAAATACCCTGGCTGCTGCCATAAAGACTGCTGCATAAGCTGCCTCCAGCAATTCCTCTCTTGCCTTCGGATCCATCTTTAGCAAGTCTGCATCGCGGCTAACACCAGAAAGTTGTTCTTGTAAATCATTGGTCCCTATAGGGAAGAAATCAAACTGGCTAACCAGGTAATCGATAATCTCCAAGGCAGCCTTAGTTTCAATCATCGCCCCGAATTTTAAGTTCCCTGCGGACCAATTAAATCCATCCTTCTTATATTTCTCGATAATTTCCTTCTGCACAGCAGTAATATATTCTGCTTCTTCAACAGTAGAAACCATCGGCCACATCAACGATGCCGGCCGGCCCAAGATTATTTGTTTCATTACTGCTTCGATGAGCCACCTTGCCATTTCCCTTCCCTGAGTATCCAGCCTCAGATAGTTAAATCCTTCTAAGCCGCCAGTTGCTGTGTTTACTTTATCTGCACGGCGGTCATAACGTAATCCCGTTACCTTACCGGTTGTAATGGCAATCATCTTCACCAGCGCCTCTACCTGCTCGTAGTCAAGGGGATCTCTTAACATTAATTCGCTGCGCGCCAAGCCAATGTCAACAGAAGTTCCGGAAAGCTTGCTCAATTCATTGTAGCGGTCGATATTAACTCTTACCGTGATCGTCTTTCCATCCTTGGTTGTCGCTGGTAAGTCCATCGCGCGCCTGTGCTTTTCGTTCAGGGTATTTCTCTCATTTGCTTTTACTGTATACTCAAGAGCTGTCTTTACACTTGGATTCAAAACCGCTGTTTTTCCATACGCATCTATAATTATCTCTTCTCCGCCTTGGCAAGCCTCATAGGCACTACTGCCGTTTTCCAGTTGAATACCTGCCAGAGCTGCAATACCTTCTCCGCCTGCCACCAATGCCCAATGGCTGGTTTCACTTCCTTGCTCGGCCAATATTGCGCAAATATTACGCCTCATCATGTCTCTAAATAATGACTGGATGTCATATGTTTTGGCAACAATTACCACCGGCTCGCCCTTGGCCTTCTTCACCAGCTCAACATCTCTGATCTTATTGACTAAGTAATTTACTGTGTCAAAAATCAGGCTAATATTTTCCCCCTTAGACAATCTTGCAACATACTCTCTTTCAAATCTCAATACGCATTCCAGTGCGCTATAACAACTGTCTGTCAATTTTACAAAATCATTCAGTTTTGCTTCCAGCTCTGTAAGGAATGAATTAACTACGGAGTTTTCTCCTGCTTCAGCCCTTGCTTCAGAAATAGCTTGAAGTAAATTTGTTATTTCCTGGGTTACTTCTACTTGCCATAATCTCATCATAGAGCTTAATTCTGTCCTACGCGTTTTACGGATTATTTTTATGCGCTCTTCCTCGTAGGCGCTTAAAACCTGCACGATGATATCTCTCATATCCCGTATCTGCTCTGCAAGCTTAAATTCGGTTACACCCGAGAGCATTGCGGATAATTCTGAATAGCGGGCATACAAGAAAAGGTCAGGCCGCATACCATCGTCTTTTATCGCTTCATCAAGCTTTTCACCGACATTATTCACTACAGCCATAAGTATTTTGGCAAGTTCTTGCAATTCCTGATTATTTTCCTTTACTGCCTTGGTCCAGATCGCACGCATAGAATCGTAAATCTTGGTGACCGCGCCTGCTGCGGCAATTCTTGTGCGTTGCCTTTCTTTATCATTCGTAATTTTACTGGACAGTTCACTGATCAATAAACCCACCGCCTCTGTTACCAGGCCCTGATCTTCATTGATTTGTTCGGCTGTTTTCTTTACCGCATTTTCAGCTCTGATATTTTCTTGCTGGACAGCATCTGTCGCGCCAACAATCAATTTACTAATAACACTGTAAATTTCTGGCCTAAGCTGGCCACTTATGTAGAGGTTTAAAAACGCGCCGTAGCTGCGAGAAAGCCGGCGAATCTGCCGCGGCACGAATTTTTCATCGCGTAAATCATTTTCTGCATCCTTCTTCTCTTCGGCCTTCACAACCTTGGCAAAAACAATCTGAGTAAGGCCATTACTCTTCAGCGCTTTAATCGTGATCTCTTTTTCTTGCAATACGGCAAGCGCTTCTTTGAATTCAGCTGATTTCTCAGGGGACAGTTGTGCTAAAATAAATTCTATTTGGGTAGGATTATTAGAGGCATATTGCGCTAATTCTTTGGCTGGATGTTCTCCATTATTAGTTCTTGTAACCAGCCCTGTTAATTGCTCGGCGTTCAATCCACCACCCATCGCACCAATGGCCCGCGAATTTCTAGTTGTGCGAACCATTGATTTTGAACACAGGGATGGATTCTTTGGAGTCTTTAACTCTGTTGCGGATGGTACTAGCCTCATTCTCGAAGAGTTGTTCCCAAGAATCGATACGGCCATTACGAGTATAGACACGGCCGTCACCGCGATCAAAGATAAGGAATAAACGGGCGTGCCCATTCCCAGTTTCGCGAGCGCAAGCAAAGATAGTGTTGTCGTGCTCAAAGATAACCAGGTGGTCAAACTTAAGTTCTGCGTAATTGATCTTAACCATTTTACACCTCCATTGTTTTCGCCTTCGGCGAATTTACCTGTTTTAGCATTATATGCTCTCAATCTCATTAATAACGTTATCTCTCCCATTTCTATTTGTGATTTTTTTATAACCCCTACTGTTAAGATGTGGTCGAGAAATTCTATTGTAGCCTTCATAAGACATAAGAGACAAATGATAAATACCTCAATTCTATTTTGTTTCAAATTCACAACATCCCCCTTGTTACCAAAAACTAATTTTAAACGACCTACTCCATCTCTGTCTGGCGCTAAAATAGCCTTGGCATGTGGAAAAATACGGCTAAAGGTATCAGCAATGTTTTCCTGAGAGGTAGAGATTTTTCTTCCGGTTGAACAACTCTCAACAACTACTGTGCCATTATGAGCTAAGCGAGTCCCGGCATCATGAAGCTCATCCACATATTGATCACAAACAATCAAACAGGTTTCAGGTCCTTCTCCAAAATCAATTGCCCACATATCTCCATGCCCGCCTATTATTAATAAAGAAATACTATTTACAGAAAACTTCATTATTTCAGCTTTAAATTCATCTAAATTGCCGACGCGGACAAAAACCACTTCATATCCATGAGATTTGAGTTCTTTAATTCTAACTCTGGCATCTTTATCGGAGAAAGCTTTGTTATGTGAATATTTTGGATAAATAACTAAAGCAACGGGGGATGAAGTTGTAATGAGGGCGCCGAAGTGGGTCATTTCCCCGGAGGTTTGTGGGGTCTTCGAGACGCCCTCATTAACAACAAAAGCCGAAACTGAATTTCCTGCCACGGAAGAAACAGTTTTCGGCTGAGTTAAAAATCTATCATTCGTTAATTGTCCTGGGTTGTTAGTATTATCTGCGGCGCCTGCCGGAGGGCCGTGATTACGGATAGTCTGTGCTTCCAATCTATTCACACGCACATTGCGAGAATGTAATAAACCTACGATCACGAAAACTACTACTAATGCTATTGCTGCAATAATCATGCCTGACTGGCTGCCAGAGCCGAAGCTAGAGCCCAAGACTGCTAATACTGGCAGGGCTTGTTTGGCTGGAGTTGTTTTCTGATTAACAGGAGCTGCGTTATCCAAATTCTTTAATTCTTTGCTTGCTTCAATCCAGATGATAAAAGGAAGGATCAATAACATAAAATCTTTAAACCAAACAGCGCCAACAAGCATTAAAGGCGCAAAGGCAAAATTACTTAAACGCACTGCCCACTTTGTAGCCTTTGCATGATCTTTCATCAAGACGCTTAATCCTGCGCGTAATACCCTTCCGCCGTCCATCGGGAATGCCGGATACATATTGAATATGCCCAGTATTAAATTGATATTTCCTATGAGATGTAATACCGGGATATTAGCCGCGGAAGTAAGTAAAAGAACTGCCGCGATTACAAAGTTAACTGCTGGCCCGGCAAAAGCGATAAATATTTCTTTAGCTGCACCCTGAGGCATATTTATCCGCGCAAAAGCGGCATAAGGATAAATAGTAATGCTGTCATCAGGCCTGCCCTCACCCAATGACTTCACGGCAAAGATATGGCCGAATTCATGCAAGAGAAGAGATATAGGTAAACCAACTGCACCGGCTAAAATTGCTACTGTAAGCGAAGGAGCAGAAGAATAGAGTAATGCGACGCCTACAAGCGGCAAGAGAATTCCTGTGGGGTGCAGATTAATTTTTACCTTAAAGAGATTGGCAACCTTAATCGGCTGGCTCACTATCTTGCGGATGCCTTTGAATGACTTGCCGGTGACTTTCTTCACGCTGGATAAAGCATCGCTAATTTTTTCAGCCACAAGAACCTGCGACCTATTGATACTAATAAGAACATTTTCTAATTTATCAGAGCTCCTGATATATTTTTCTATTGCATAATTAGCAACTGCGGGCAGAGCTCCCTGAACAACAGGAACTAAGAACTGCAATCCAGGAGTAAATGCCAAAGGCAAAGCTATTGCTGTAGTAACCAGGCTCATCCAGAATTTCACTTTTGCCTGAAGTGTATTTTCTTTGCGCGAGGCAAAATAAGTAGCTATAGGAGCAATAGGTGTTACATAAGGTAAATATGAAATCGGATGCACGCCTAAAGCTACAGCGCCCAGGATGCTTAATGAAGAGCCAAGTGCTAAATTAAGCATGTTTGGCTGTTCAAGTTTTACTGCCGGTGCTGCTAACCTCTTGGCATCTTTGCTCTCGAGGCCGATTAACTGCAAGGCCTCAAAAGAAAGCTTGAGCCCTCTGACAATTTTTCTTGCTAAAGCAGCCAGGGCCTTCTTTGCAGCTTCACCTTCAAATAACTGTATAGCCTGCGGATATGTTACTGCCGTAGCCCTTCCTGCTAAGGTATATTCCGGCTCAGCCACATTTAATCCTTCTAAAGATTCCAGAGAAATAACTCTACCATGTACTCGATTATTTCTTACGCCTGCGCTAAAGAGTAAGCGCCTGCTTTCTAATTTTGAAAGGCAGATTGGCTTATCATTATCTTCGATAACCATACCATCTGAACCCATATATGCTACTGTAAAATGCCCAACTTTATCTCCGGCATTCTGGTTAGTGTAAATAATTATTGGCTGACGGGATCTTCTTTCTAAATTATTAATGCTACCCGGATGCACATCATAGCTATGTGCTCCGCCAAAACCTACTCCGCGCAAGACTAATTCAATATCCCTGTTAGTAATATCCAGAGTCTCGTCATCAGCGGCTCCAATAGCTCTTTCAATTACCCTACCGATTAATAATTCAGGGACGCGATAAGACTGGATCATGCCAAAGCGGCTTTTCTTCTCAATTACCTTCTTGGTCGCCCTTACTGCGCATTCACCGGTTTCCTGAACGCTCTTATTATCTAAAGCAGTGATAATTCCTTTTAATTGTTCAGCGGTTGCTTTTCTTAAATGTGTTCTCCAAGGATGCAGGCCGTTTATACCCAGATAAATATCCACTGCTTCCTGGCTTAAATCATTGCCAGCGCCATAGAAACAGAATCTCTTAATATCTTCTTTTGCCCGGTCCATTGTTTCAGGCAAAGATTCACGGCCCATCGGATTCGCTGTTTTTACTTTAGCTGTTTTATTAAATTGTAATGCCTGGGAGAGTTTCTTAGCTGTTTCTTGCGCCAGCTTTAATTCCTGTTCTGCCTTTGATTTTTCTTCATTGGCCTTGGCCTTTGCTTCAGAGTTTTCTTCTTTCTTCTTTCCCTCTTCTTCTGCCTTCTTATTGGCTGCTTCCAATTTTCCCTGCGCAGCCTCTACCATTGTTACATGCAAAGAGCCGATCTTCTCCAGCATTTTTTCTATTCTGCTAAATCTTGTCTTTAGAACCTGGAGATGTTCATAAGCCGGCTCATGTCTGATCAAACCTTCTTCTATATTTAGGTAAACGTCAGCTACGGTTAGAAGATAACGTCCATCTTCCTCGTTTAATACTTTTTCACCGTCATAGATATAAGTAATCTTCAGCCCGTCTTTTTCTAAAGTTGCTTCTTTGCGCTGGGCAATTTGAGCAAGGAGAGCTTCTGCCTTTTCAAGATCTCCCATTTCCTGTAATGCCCTGATTTCATCTTTTGTAGGCTCTGTGCCTGCCGCAGTATAAACCCTGCGTAAAGCCCCTCTTTGTATTTCTCTGATTCTGATGCCAAATTTAGCCTGGAACAAGGCCAGTTCCCTGGTAATTCCTATTTGCATGCCTTTTAATTCCTGCTCTTGCTTAGTGCCTAATTCGGCATACCCGTTATATTTTCTTTCTAATTCTTTAACGAAAATATACCTCTGCCAATCGGACATCCCATCCCAAAGATTAACCGGCCCTAATATTCTTATTTCACGAATTTCATTCTTTTTAGCAACCAAACCAGCGAGCAGATCAAACAATATTCTTGCCGGAGAATTTTTATCTGTGCCTGCCGAGATCATTGCTTTTACTGTGCTAATGTATTTTTTCAGCGCTGCATCAATACTTCTCTCCTGTAAAACTTTAAGCAGATCTACTTCATAGGCATCTTCTATTTTTCCGTTTCTATCTCTGATCGGGACTAAAATTCTACCTATAGCCAATTGCCCGGCAGTAACTAAGCTTAAATCAAATATTTGAGGAGCAACTTCTTCCTCTTGATCTGGGGCAATTTTATTGGCTCTGGCATTACCTGTTTCAGGCATGTGCCCTGCGGCTTTTTGGGTATCCGCTTCCTGCTGATTCCCCTGTTCCTCAGACTCTTCTTTTACCTTCTCCACCAAGCCATTAGCATAATCTCTAGCTGTTTCTATCGCGCCTTTACCATTTATGCTGGCTTGCACTTTAATCGCTATCCAATCCTGCTCTGTAAGCTCTCTACCGGTAATATCACTAAATATTCCTTCAATTCCCTGGCGCTCATTTTCCTGTTTCTCCTGCTCTTTAACTCTATCCTGATATTGTGCTATAGCTTCTTCTACGGTCAACTCGCCTGCAGCTACTGCTTCCACAAGTACTCTATTTTGTCTTTCCAGCTTTGCTACTTCCTGTGCATTTTGTAATTGTCTCTGCTCTTTATTCCAATTTATGTAAGCCTGTACAGCTTGAGTTGCATCTATTTGTTCTCCTGCGGCAATCTTGGATTCTATTTCTTTAATCAGCTCGTTTACGATTACCGGATTAACATCGTTCCAACCTAACAGTTCAAATTGCTCTTGCACGGTGTTACGTAACTGCCTGGCCTGTTCAAGACTAGCTTCTCTTTGTTCTGCTAATCTTAATTCTTCCTGTTGCCTGGCTATTTCCTGCTGCCTGCTTAATTCTGCTTCTAGCTTTAATCTCTCTTCTTCTTGCTGGGCTCTTGCTTTTTCTTCTTCTCTGCGTTGTTTTTCTGCTAGCTCTCTTTTAGCCTTCTCTGCATTCTGTTTCTCGACATAATTTAAAATTGCCGCTTCAATAGTAATAAAGGTTTTGGCGCGCACCTGCCTGATCATTTTGACAACTTCCGAAGGGTAAGGATTCCTTCCTAAGGCATCTATTAATAATTTCTGTACTCTATCACGTTCATTACGTTCATTTCTCTTTTCGTCCCATGCCTTTTGCTGAACGGCCTGCTCACTTTGCACAGCCTGGAGCTTTATTTCATCAAGCTGATTTACTACAATCTCTTCTAACTTAGTGCGTAACCTGTTTATTCTGGATGCTGCTTCATTCTTCTCTCTTTGCCCAAAGGCCTTAAGGCTAATATCCACTTCACATTGCTCAATCTTATCTTTCAAAACCTCTGCTGCTTTTAATAAACCTTCTGCCTTGTCCTGAAGCGGCAGGCCGCTTATAATATCAACCTCTATTTCATTTAAAATAGGATTAAATTTCTCGAACCACTCCGCTTTTAATGTTTCCTCTTCTTCTTTCTTACTATTAGGAGTAATTGCATCTACTGCTCGTCCCCCTAGCGCCTTCAACAATTCTTTTAAAGAAGAGTCTTTCTTTTTCTTTGCCGCAAAACCATGATCTATGCCATCGAATCCGCCACGGTTAAAACGCTTCTCCCAATCTTGCGGGTCAGCCTTACCTTCAAAGCCCATGGCAAACTGATGCGGCCTATCTTTCATCTGCTGGCTCTGTGCCCAAGCAGCTGCTAATTCATGCACGAGAACATTTAATAATGGATCAATTAAGGCTTCGGCGGAAACAACAGCAAGTTTCTTCTCGTAATCTTCTAGGGCGATAATCACAAGGTTATGATAACGAATTACTGCGATTTCATCATCCCCGAATTTTGCACCAAGCGCTTCCATAACCCAACGCGGAAGTAAATAAATCACAATGTCTTCTGCTTCAGGGCCAAACATTGCTTTCAAGGTATCTATAAGCCTATATTCTCCGTCTGCTAATCTCTGCGGCTGGGTAAGACGTGCTCCATCTAATCTTCTATCGATTTCCTGGGCTTGTTGAGCAACTTTCCTTGCAACATCCTCACTAATATTAGATCCATTATAATTATTATCTTCATCAGCTCCTATTGTTACCGGCTCTTTATCATCATCTATAGCTGATGCAGCTGCGGGTTTTGGTTGCACCCTCTTATAGCCCAAGAGAAGTAAACTGTTTAATCTTGAATTTAACTGCGGCACTGCTGAATAACCTGCGCCAAAAGCTAAAGCAAAGAATCTCTGCAGCGCTCTTGCCTTATCAGTTGCCGAAACAAAACCTGCACCTAAACCAAACATCACAGGCCTAAATACATTTGAATCATAAGCCTGTTCTATTTCCCTGATTCTTTCTGCAAAATATCCATCGCTGGCATTGGTGAATTTTCCTTGCTTGCTTGCGCGTAAATAATTCCTGGCTTCTTTCTTTGTGCTGGAAGGAATCCATAATCTGTATATACGTGCGCTATATTTTGCTAAAGCTGCAGGCTCATTCACTAAATTTAACATCTTGGGAATAGGCATTCTTTCTATTGCCCTCGTGGCAAAATATGCCCTGGTTTTAATCAACCAGATGGTAATACGGCCGGAGATAGAATTACGGTATGCAGCGTCAGGTGTACTTAAAGCAACTGCTACTCTTGCAGGAATAGTCAAATTACGCAGATCTTTCGGAGCGCGTAATAAACGGGATAATTGTCCGGGAGTAATATCAGGTTTGATTAAAGAAGCTAACAAGTAAGGTTCGATATTACCCGTCTGTATTGCTGCTTCTCTTAATGCCATGGTTGCCTTTTTACCATAGGCCATGCGTGCGGAAATTCCAATCCAGAATTCTTTCCAGGCAAATTTAAACGCTAAACTGTATTTGATTCTCTTAGCCCTGCCTCTCTGTGCCTCATTTGTCGCCTTTAGAACCCTTCTTTCCAGGGCTTGTTTTCTTGCAATCACTCTATCTATTTTTTGTATTGCTTTTGCGAAAGAAATAGAGCTTATTCCTGCCATCTTTGCCGGGCTGGTTGGATCAATATCAATTTTATCTTGTTGTGCAATTAAATCATCAAGCGTAATTCCCTGTGAAGGCATACTCGCTATTGCAGCTAACCAGGCTAAATCTTCAAATCTGAAACCATTACTAAACATAAACCTTACCACATTATAAGCCTTAAGCGCTGAACCTTTGGGCGTGGCGTCTTGCTTTCTAAAAGAATTGAATAAAACGATTATGTTTCTTTGCACTGCTGTGGGTAATAACCTGAATGCTGCGAACATGCTTCCAAAAGCCTGGCCTTTTACATTAATTTTGGCTTTTTGAGGAGTAGCAGGAGTTGACGGAGGTAAACCAGCGCCTCTGTCGGTAGTGTGCGGCTTTCTTACATAAGGATTATCTGTATTTATAGAAACTTGCGGGGCAACAAATTCTTGGTCTGCTTTTACTTGACCTAATAATGTCTCTCTGTCATTCTGGCTAGCTTCCTGCCTGAAGTTCCTATCTGTAAATTCATCTTCATCCACAGAAGTAAAGCTCATCTCTGTAATATTTGTTAAAGCCTTCCTTATAGAAGAAGTCTTGTTTTGCTGTTCGCAAATGACTGTGAAGGTGCGTATTACTCCCTGATGCGCGATAGACTGGTCAATGATTGAGGCAATTTCCCAGATTTTCTGGGCGAGTTCATTTCCGGAAAGGCGGGATAATTCCTGGCGATAATCATAAGGAATTAAATTGTCACCTTCAATATCAATTACTATGGAACGGGAAGGCTTACCATTAATATTACCTGCTCTGTTATCGGAGACCTCTACTCTACCTCCTGCCTGCTTGAAATCTGTCACACCGCGCATCGTTAAGATATGTTCCATGGCAGTATGTACTCCGCGGCCAAATGCAGCTAAGTTTGAACCTGCGGGGTCACCCACTAAATAAACTACTAGAGGCCTATTAGCATCATGTGATTGCTGTACAAGCCCTGCTAATCTGGTATCTCTTTCATTGGGGTTAACTCCATCAAAAACTTCTGCTGTAAACCCTGCGTTTATTGCCTCACGGTATGCTGCATAGGCTAACGCAGTATCATCTGTATGCACGATATGTAAATCTACAGGATTATTTCTTAATATGCTGATGTGTAATTTTAATTGCGCCGCCCTTCCTTTTACTCCAAGAATTAAGGTATTACGATACGGCAAATCATCTTCCTGTGAAACAATCAGTTGCGCCTTGGCAGTATCAATAACAGAAAGAGGATCTTTGGTGCGCTTAGGAGTCCCGGTCATTGCACCGACGAGCTTGCTGGCGATACCCGCTTTTCCGCCGCTAATGATTTCTGCAAAATCAATTTCCGCAGTTCTTATCTGATGTAATGCATTGGCTATTTCTGTAATCATTTGCTTGTGATTTAATCCCTCAGATTTAACTAATCTTGCGGTAAGCAAAGCAGAAACCTTATCATCCCCTACGATTGTATGCGGCATTCTATCTCCGTCGAACTGGGTTACTTCATAAGCGCGGTCCATATTATCTGCTATTGCAGCGTATTTCTCTACGCCTAAACCTCTTAACCCCTTACGGCTCATGAAACCAGAGCCTCTCATGTCTTGCATGTGTTCTGCCTGCGCCCAGGCATCTGCCCATTTTCTAAATTCCTTGAAAGACATCGTGATTAATTTATTACGCGGTAATTTTCCTTCTGCCTTCATCTGCTGATAAATTGGATATAAGACGTCTTTAACCAAACTATTTCTGATAATGGCGGATAAAGGATTCGGTACCCTCTGTCCATTTGGTGCGGTGAAATATGGGTTATCCAATAAATTATTATAAGCCATTTTTTCATTGGCCAATCTAGTGGCGAGATCTAAGGCGAATTCTGCTTCTCTTTTTTGCTGCCGAGAAAGTTTTTCATATGGCTTTGCTGATTCTGCCCTGATTAACGTAGCTGAAGCTAAGAAGAATTGTAACTCATCTACGATAACCCCATCAATTCCTTCTATTTCTGACCGGTCTTTTGATTCTTTGACGCCTAAATGTCTTTCTGTTAATGCCCGCATATCCAAAAAGCGCACTAATGGAGATTGCGGCCCACTCTCTGAATGGAATTCTCTGATAGCGACCTTACTTCCTTCACTCGCTACGCCAGCCTCAGAAGAATTATCCAACAATTGTTCTACTCTGGCAATTTTACCAACCTGATCAAAGACAAATTTGGAAAATGGGTCGCTTCCGCCGGTGATTATCTGACTGATCAGATGCGGCTTGGTGGTCCACATTTCTACGTATTTTTTCTCTCCGCTTTCAATCCAATCCCATATTGCCACTGCCACACCCAGAGTTTTTCCGCCGCCGATTCTCTGTGCAATAGAAGAATCAGAATATCTTTCTCTTAATATGGTATGTGCGATTTGCTCTGCTTCTAGTCTTAAATTAGGTAAGGCTTCTTTGATAAGGCTGTATTTTCCTGCGATTCTTTTTACATAGAGATCACTAAAATCCGCAGTTGGATTTTCAATAATTCCTTCGGCTTCTTTCTTTGCTATCTCTACCTCTTGACGCGCCTTTACTTCAGACATGCCTAATACTTTAGAATCCTCTCTTTTTAAATCTTTTACTACCTGCCTAGCAACTCTCTTTGGCCCAAATCCAGCGATAATTGCTATAGATTTATTCTTTTCTCCTGAAGCAAGCAGCATAATAAGTGATGCGTCTCTACCAAGAAGAGCCTTAAGATTCCTGATTCTCTGTGTCTTTAAAGGAACAATCTGCTGCGTCTGCTCATGCATTGCCTGCGTCAAACGGGTAGTAACTTTATCCGCAGCAATTCCTCTTCTTACTCTTTCATAGCTTGTCAGATAATGCTCTGCAGATTCATGGAGCATCTCTCGATCAGAATTTCCCACGCTCTTAAATACCTGAACTCCGTCTTCAACTGCTCTATAGCCTAATGCCGGAGCAAAAGGAATTTGCCTGCGGTATTCAATACTTTTTACTTTTCCATCTTTCAGCGCTTTTTTAATCTGGCTAACCGCGCCATAATAACCATTTCCGCCCACGCGCGCTGTAATTACTCCACCATCTTTTAACCAGGCAATAATATTCGGCTTGCCTTGAGCTATCAACCGATCAACAATTACCTTGAGAATGGATGCTGCTTTGGGATTAAGCCCTCTATATCTTATTTCAACTATTTCCCGGACAATCCCTCTGCCCGGACGCTCCACGGTTCTCGTTCTTAATTGGCCGCTTAGAATATTTGTGGCATATAATCCTCTGCGGAGGTAGTAATTCAAGTGGCTTGGTAAATATGCCGCTGCTGCCAAGGCAATTTCGTCTTCGCTAAAATCTACGCCTGCGACATTACGGCGGCGATAACCTGCTGCACAGAGGAATGCTTCAAAGTAGCTGGAGAAAGGCCCGATAGGCGCATTATCCTGCGATGGGAAGTTCCCCTGTTTTGTAGGTTTTTGCGCTGGCTCCTGCTTCTCTTGCTTTGTTGCGGACGATTTCGGCGAATTCTGGTTCAAGTTCCTTCCATCCTCCCCCGCATTGCCGAGAGATACCGTCCCCTTGGATGAGGAAGTTGTAGATGTGGCCATGTTCTCTGGCGCTTCCAAATACGCCTTCGGTTGTAACGACAAAATGGCTGAATTCGAGTTCTCTGTAATTTCTACACATTTTGCACCTCCATTATTGGTTGTCCTGAAAGGACTGTGGGAGTCATCCCCGGAGGTGGAGACCACAGGCCTTTCAGAAACAACAATAGCCGCATCTGTTTTCTCCACGGGAAGAACAGTTTGCGGCTCGGTTAAAAATTTATTATTCGCTAATTGTGCTGGGTTATTGGTATTTGCTGTTTGAAGGGTTAATTGCGCATTTACGCTTGGCGGACCACGGGCATCTGGCTGTTTGATGGCAGAATTAGAGCAGTTCTCATTATTAGATAAATACTGTTCACTTCTTAATTGCTCTAATTTCGGTAATTCGATTCTACCGCCAACCATACCGCAGGAATCACCGGTTCCCTTACCTATATTATTACTATTTCCGGAACCTGTATTTGCACCCTGGGCATTTCCAGTTCTTTCGGTTGGACCTTGGGAACCTTGTCCTTGGTTAGCTGCACCGCGGGCATTTCCGGTTCCTTGATTTGCACCTTCAGAACCTTCCAGTCTTGCGTCTGTTTTATAAAACACATCCTGCGAATCTGTAACAAAAGCAATATTATTTATATTTATTCTTTGCGCGCTTATTTCATAACCACGACCTGGCAATGCGCAATTGCCAGCCGCGTTATTAATACCACCGGCCTGACCAAGCATCTGTACTCCAAAAGTGCTCATTTGCTGGATACGTAAAACCTCTCCAGTGGCTGTGGTAAACTTCAAGATATTAATTATTATTGGCGGGATCGCAGGAATGCCTGATTGTCCAATCTGACTACCGCTAATTCCCGACCCAGATCCTCCGGAAGCATTACCGTTAGTATTACCTCCGCTGCCGCCTGTATTTTGCGAAACTGGCGTAGGTATATTTGTCGGCGCGCTAGCTGGGACAGCGGGTTCTTGCTGTTTAGTCTGTAACGGTAGTTCACTTTGTTTTGACGCAGGAGTATTTTCTGCGTTAAAATTGAATTCCGCTAAAGGCGGAACAGTTGCTATATTCTGAATAGGAGCAAAACCAGATATCGGCTCAATTCCTTTAACAGGGGCCTGTGTGATTGGCTGAATAATATCTGTTTTTGTTTCAACTGGCTGAGAAATTGTTTTGAGTTCAGCCGGAGGAGCAATTGTTTTCAACTCAAGCGGTTTTATATTAGTTGCTTCAGTTATAGGAGCGATTTCCGAAGTTTTTTCTTGTGGTGTAGTTACAATGGTTTCTGGTTGTTTTGTGTTGGATGTTTCTGGCTCTGCAATCGCAGCAATCGGAGTTTCAGGCATTACTTTAACTGAGTTATCTTCAACTGGCCTTTGATCAAACATCGCCTGACCTAATTCATCAGCAGCACCCAGGCCATTGATATTAGCTACCTTCTGTGGCTTGACTTTTCCTGCAGGATCAATATTAAGAATACGATTAATTATTGGATCTGTTTTAGTTGTTTTAATAGGAGTTAACGCAACTGGTTGGACAGCATTAACTTTTGTCTCAGCTAGTTGAGAAGAAGTTGTTTCAGGAGTAACCGGCGAAGCAATTGTTTGCAGCTCAAGCGGCTCTGGATTAGCTGCTTCAACCACAGGAACGATTTCAACAGGCGCTGCTTCAGGCAAAGTAATTGCCGGAGAGACTATTTCAGGCACTGCTAGAGTAGCTAAAGATTCTACTTTAGGAGCTGTTGGCGCAGTTACGATAATTTCTGGCTGCTTAGTATCAACTGTTTTTTGCTCTGCAATCGCGGCAATCGGAGTTTCAGGCATTACTTTAACTGAGTTATCTTCAACTGGCCTTTGATCAAACATCGCCTTGCCTAATTTATCTGCAGCACCCAGGCCATTAATATTGGTTACTTGCTGCGGCTTAATTTCTCCCATATACGGAGTAATATTTACTTTTGTTTCAACTGGCTGAGAAATTGTTTTAAGTTCAGTCGGGGGAGCAATTGTTTGTAGCTCAAACGGCTTTGTATTAACTACTTCGGCCATAGGAACAACTTCAGGCACTGCTTGTGGTACTAAAGTTTGAGGCGAAGCAATTTTCTGAGATGTTATTTCAGGCACTGTCGGAGCAGCTAAAGATTCAACCTGAGGAGCTGTTGGCGCGGTTACTAGGACTTCGGATGGCTTTATGATAGTTGCTTCTTGTGGCGCAATCACAGTAATCGGAGTTTCAGACAATACTTTAACTGAGTTATCTTCAACTGGCCTTTGATCAAACATCGCCTGACCTAATTCATCAGCAGCACCCAGGCCGTTAGTATAGACTGGCTGCGGTTTGATTGCTCCTGCAGACGGAGCAATATTTACTTTTGTTTCAGCTATTGGATTTGTATTTACTGTTAATGGAACGATTTCTGATGTAGAGGTGATTGTAGGCGTAATTTTATCCTGTGAGATAGCCTGATTAGATACAGATGGCATTGCCGCCATCGGAGGCAAAGTATTAATTGGTGTTGCTGTTTTTTCCGCATTCGCCTGCCAAGCCTGCTCAATTGTTACAGGACCGATTTCAATAGGAGCAGTAGTAATTAATTTTCCTCCGGTGACCGCCTCAAGTGCTTTGCCAAGTGTCAGCTGTCTATTATCCTGATTCTGAACAAGTTGATTAGTGACATTCGGCATTGCCATTGTAGGCAAAACATTAACTTGTATTTCCGCAGGCTTAGACACTGCAGGAACATTGTGCTCGTTAAGTTCGGCGACAGAGAGAACCGCTGGAGCTATTTCTATTGTTAAATTATCAAACGGTTTTGGCCTTGGGCCTTCGGGCAATCCGGATGAAGAAGCCTTTATGTTCCCCAGTGAAGGACGGCTAACATCTTGTGTTAAAGTATGTTCTTTTGATATTATGGGCGACCCTATTATTGAAGGCAAAGGATTACTTGGCGCTGCAATAGTCTTAGGCATTAAAGGCGTGCCGGGATTAACAGTTTTTTCTGCAGGCAGAGCAGAAATTTCAATCGGCGCTTTTTCTTGCAGACTCAATTCAATCCTAGCGCTAGATTTATTAGACTCCGGCGTTCTTAACGCAGTGGTCTCGCCAGGCCTGCTTGTTCTGGTATCAACAACCCTTGTATCCTGGGGAAAGTTTAATGACCTTTTGTTGAAAGTATCAGAGATTGAAGCCCATGTGAAAAAAACCACGCCTATTCCGGTTATTATTTTTTGTTTCAAGGAAGCTTTTGAAGAAGAAGAAGTTCTAGTTGAAGAAACCTGTTTTTCTGCTGGAAGATCTGGGAACAATTTTTGCTGACCCCATACATCAGGTTTAGGAAGCCTTGTTTCTATAGGAGATTCACCCTTATTTTCAGTTTGATAAACTACTGGCTCTTTTGCAAATCCCTCTGGAGGCCCTTCTTTGAAAGGCAATAATCCTTCAGGCTGGCTTATTTCACCTACTGGCTTAAACTGATTTCCTTCTATACGTACAAAGTGCTCACCGCTAGTTCCTTCATATAATTCCGGCTTTCCTTTAACCGGAGTAATTACTTCGCCGGTACTCAAACGAGCTTGTCCTTCTTTTAAAGGTACAACACGACTAATAGCCTTGTTGTACTCCATTTCATTTAATTTATTTTGTATTATAGGTACTGCCTTCCACACCGCACCTATAACTAAGGCAGATAACCCTCCTGATTTATCCCGATCGATCCCAAAGTAATCACCAATGGCAATTCCTATTTTATCAGCTGCCCATAAAGAACCAAAATACACTGAAGTTGATAATGCGGCTTTTCCCAAGGTGCCGGCTTCTGTAGTTATTGCTGTTTTTATTCCAGGTGTGCTGGCTTTTTTACCTTCCCCTATTCCTGCAGTTCTGGCAAGGCCAATAAAAGCTAAGGCTTCCCCAATGAAATACAAAGGATTTTGCCTTAAATCCTGAATACCTGTTTCGGGTATTTCCGCAACAGACCTGGCTAATCTTAATACTTCACTAGGAGAGGTCCCTAAAGCAGCTGCGGCATCGCCTGTAAAACCTGTGGCTCCCACACCTGTATCAACTAAACCGTTAATTATAGCCGCGAATCCTCTTGAATTTTCTAAGTGCTGCTGTCTCTGCGCTTGGAAATACATATTGGTTTCCTGCAATGCCCTGTCAGCACCGATATTTACCTGCGGCCCGAATAATCTGAAAAATCCGGCCTCCAATTTCTTAACTAAATTAAGGCTGTGCTCTGTTGGCTCGCCTCTGTATTCATTGGCCAAATCATATACAGCGGCAACTCCTACAGCCCCCATGATTACGTCTAATGACTTGTCTAACGCTGTTCTTTTTAATCCCTGCGCTATTGCAATTTTTTCTGCATTAAGAACCGCGCTACCGCCTGCTTTATAACTCACTAAAGTATCTATCTTACTAAGAGAAGGCCGCATTGCTACATATTCTATTGTAGCGGGAATAAGCATAATCTCGGCAGTGCGCTTTATGGCATAAGCTAAGCGCTCCCCATCTGTCAACATCGCTACGCTATTATAATGATCCCTTCCTCCAAAGATTTCCGGGAAAGCGATTCTTAATCCAGGGACACCACTTTGGACTACAGATCTTTCGAGCTTCAAGTTAAAAGGTCTCTGATTGTTGTTAATCGACGCCTCGGCTGCACTAATTTTATTCCCTAGCTGCGTTATCACTGCTGCAAGATCTTCTTTAGCTTCTTTGGATAAATTAGTCTGGCTGGCCAAAGTTTGTAATTTCTTCAGGCTTTCCCTTGCTGTATTAATCTGCTCTGGAGCAGCTAATTCTAACGCGCTCCAATTATTATAAGAAGCATCTTCCGAACCTGACAATACATCATTACGGTTAGCAAAGGTTTGAGCATCAGGGCCATTGGTAAGAGTTTCATATTTATCTTTATTAACCAGTATGGCCATGGCCATTTTTTCTACGGTTTCAGTACTGCCGGCTGCATCCTGAAGTTGAGCAAAAAGGCCAAAATATGGATTTTCTTGTCTTAACTGGCTTCTCTCTGCATATGCCTTACTCAACGCATCTGCTACTTGTTTTATTTCCTTTCTCGTCTCAGCAGAAAGCCCTTCTGGCCCTACCCAAAATTTCTGCGCAGCCTGCTTAGCTTCTAGTTCTGCAATTTTTTGTTCAACCTGGCTAATCTCATATTGGGCCTGAGGAATCCGTTCTTTTGTGAGTGTATCGCGCGCACCTAATTCTGTCTCACGTAAAGCAGTGATTGCGTCGCGGATAAAGTCCTGCTCTGTAGGGCTTGCGCTTCTCCTCAGGTAAGATAAACTATCCGTCTTTCGCAATTGCCGGATGTTTTCTAATTCCTGTTTTTCCGCCAGAGTGAGAGGCTTGGTTAATGTGCTTTCGGGATCAGGGTTGTTTTGCTGGCCTGTCTTAATGTACTTTACCCATTGTTCTAATATGAGTCTTTCCCCATAAATGCCCTTCTGCGCTACTAATAAAGATAATTCCGTAGCATCATAAAGCTTTCCCTGTTTCTGCTGTTCCAATAATTGGTTTAACCTTGTTTCCTGTTCAGATGTAAACTTATCATCCAGGTTATTCAGTTTAGTTTCTAAGCGCCTTAAAATAGCATCCTCAAAAAGCCCTTCCACCGTTTTCTTTTGCTCGAGGGTAATCTTATCAGCATCTACCATGACAAGTTTACGGCCTAATTGTTTTTCCCAATTTTCTAGAGGAGTTAATTTCGAATCATAATCTGAATTGAGCAGGCTTTGCATCAAGATAGCTGCTAAACGAGGATCTCCTGCTTTCTTTTCACTTAAATACCGGAAGTATTCTTTGATTCTATCGCCTCTAGTGCTTTGTATTGCTTTATCCAATAATTCTTGTAGCAGACGAACGTCCTTAATCGCTTCAAACTTTGGCCCTGCGATTAAATCGAATTTTCCATCTGCCGTGGTTTTATAAATATTGTTTGCATTGTCTTGGAACCTAACGTTGGCGGGGATTGTTTTGTTTAAATCGAATATTTGCACCTCATATTTATCAATCGCAGTCAGCCTAGCTTTACCATCCTGTAAAATCAAATCTTTGCCTTCGTATTTATAACTTAATCCTTTTGCCATTGATATCGTGTTAAATTCAAATTTGCCTTCTTTATTTAAACCGATCAATGCCGGCATTAAAGATTCTTTTGCAGTAAGAATCCCTTGCTCGTTAATGAATGCGGGCTTGGAAGAATTATTGATTGCGTTCTTCAACTCAAAAGCAGAGTTATTAGCGTCTTTACCGCCAGCTGTTTTTTCTGTCCCAGGCTCAACAAAAGAAAGGTCCTTAACTAAATAATGCAGAATATTATTTTCTTCACCTCTTGCCAACAAGGTGCTTTGCGCTACAACTTGTTTATCCTGCCAACCACCTTTGTTTACTGATTGCTCTATCTCAAAATTTATACCTCTGCCAAAATTGACTTGTCTATTTTCGGGAATAACAAATTCTCCTTTAGAATTTTGTACTAGATAATTCCAAAGGCCATTGGCCCTGGTTTGCACAGTGCCACCCAGAATTGATTCTTCTAAAGGAGCGGTTTTTGTTGCAGAGAAAATTGTTTGCTGCAGATTAAAAGCATTCTTTTCGCCTAAGCTTAAGTATGCTGTATTTGTAGCTTCCGGATTAATACCCAAGGAAGACCTAACAATATCACCATCCTTTGTAACGGCCGTAGAATAGGCAAGCAATCTTTCGTTATTAACAGTGATTTGCTTATCAGAATCTTTGCTTGCAATATTAACTCCAGTCCATTTTGCCAAACTACTTAAAGAAAGCGCGCTGATGTCTCCGGAATCAATAACAAATTTACCTTCTTTATTAAAATAAGCCTGCTGACCATCAATCGTGGCAGGATTAAGTAAAATCCCTGTTATTCCTCCGGCAATATTAATTCTCCGATAAACATCTTCTCCAAGGGCATTCTTACCAATGCTCTCTCCGCTATTTCCCACATTCAAGAGATTTAGTTTAGGAGCAAAACTGCTATACTTAATCTCAGGTGAAAGAGACTTATCATCAGTAGAATTCTTTGTAAAGAACTCGGGGATATTAAACTCTTTTGATGTTACGCCTAGTGTTGCCAGCTCATTGCCATTGCTGAATTGAGTAACCCCTAAATCAAATACCTCAAATCCTTTTCCATTTAAACTGCCTGCACCTGTGGCATAAGATAAATGCCAATCAGGATTAACCTCTCCTTTAACATCAAACCTATTTACTATATCTAAGCGGGTAAGAGTAGTTTTAAGTTTATTGTCTTCGGAATTCAAATTATACGGCTTTTCATCTGCATAAGCCTTAATAAAAGCAGCATTCCCGGAAAATTTCCCCGGCTCACCAATCGTAAGATCGCCTTTTTGTCCGGGAAGGCGCACTAACCAGGTATCTGGAGAATAATGAATGGCTCTATCCTTATTTATAAATATTGCCTCCCCTACCTGAGTAGGCATTGTCTCAGTTTTTATTTGTAACTTAGCATCCTCAGAATATATAGGAGAGAAATCAAAACTGTATGTGGGTTTCCCGGTTTCATTGTTAATTCCAGATAATTTTAACAATAAAGCTGATCTACCGGTAGTCTCATTGATATCTCCGATAAACTTATCAATTACAACATCAACGCCATTACCTAAGTTCTTTATTCCAGCTCCGGAACCGCGGTTATCCAATAGATGCGAATAGCTAAGTATTGTGGCGTTGTCATTGGTGAATGCCTTGATATACTGTGGTGCGTTTATCGTCCCGCTGGAATTAAGGCTGGCTCCAATATTATTGGCAAAGAGATCTTCCTTAATCACCCTGACTGCTGCGCCTTCCTGCAGATTGCCCCGGAATGAACTGTTTTGTTTTAAATCTTTACCGATATATGTATTCTCTGCAAAAATATTTCCGTTAATCTTTGAGACGAGCTTATCTCTTGTGCTTGTGTTGGTGAGTGTTTCGATTGCAGATGCGTTAATTACCCTGCCCGGCAGGATATTGTCATTAATTTTGTAATTACCATTTATACCGCCTGCAGTAATCTGGCCGCCGGAAATCCGTGCGCCAAAAAGATTAGCAGCATAACCTGTCTTAAAAGGAATCACTGCGGGATCATTCTTAAAGGCCTCAAATGTATTCTGGTTAAACCCAACTTCATTAACAATGCCATTCTTATTTAGCATATCTAAACCGGGGATCAAAGCTACTTTAGGCGTCCAAACAAAACCATCAGTAATGGTGCGCGTAACCAAAGCACCGTTGACATCTAATGTTTTTATTTGCCAAAGATTGCCATATTCTGGTTGGCCGGAAAGAGTTAAATTTCCGTTATTCTTCTCCACTTTTAATGCGCTTAAGAAATCCGCGCCAAATATACGGTTGGCAGAATTTTTCTCTTCTGTCAAACCAACAGACTGATCTTTAAAGTAATTTAATGCAGTGTTTACTTTCACTGCTTCTGGCTTAAGAAGCGGGAAATAATTATATTTGCTGGCGTCAATTTTGGCTATTTGTTGATCCGGAGAAAGTCCGGCGTTGATTTTTTCCACGCCCTGATTATAAACTCCGGCAATCTCCTGCGGTTTCCATGCCTCTGATAATTGCTCTGTGCGCCAATCTTTAAACTGGACATCTGTGCGGCCTTGCGGCAAGGATAAAAATAAACCACTTCCGGAATCTTGTTTAACAATAACACCTGCTTCATTTCGCACATCTGCGGTAGACGCAAGGTGAGAAATAGTATCATTTTGTCTAATGCCAATACTAGGATTCAAAAGAGTTGAATCCCAATTTTGTCCGATATTTGTATAGTGGGTATCTATGCCGGTTGCGTTCAATAACCAATTGCTTTGATTAATCGGCTGTTGGCCATTATCATAATGCGCAACTTTCACAAAACTTAAAATTTCCCCCTGTTTGTCAGCATCGAGTTTCCATCCACCGAGCATTGCCTGAGCTTCTCCCCCTGCATTTTGTTTACTGCCAAGCTGTGCAAGGTCCAAGCCGTACATTGTAGTTCTTGCCGTTGGCCCAATAAAGGGATTGGAAGAAATCTGTTTTAAATCCTGTAATCCAAGATAATCCTGATTATATTTTCCCTGCGCCTGGGCATTCCAGTAGAGAGTATTCATCACGCTTTCCTTGGGATCTCTACTAATGCCGGCATACAGGCTTCCCGAATAATTATCGCTGGGCGTAACCTGGAAATTAACATTATCTGCTATCTTTAGAACTGCCCCATTGCCAGCAACTCCTACAGGCACATCGGTTCGAGATAAAGTGGGAATAATCGAAGGCATTAATGTTGAAGGCTTATCAAGACGGGTTTCCGCAGCAAGAACCTGATATCCGGCATCGTTTGTCTTGATGCCTGCTGCCATAGACCATCCCTTGCCTTCATAAATAGATGTTTGAGGATTATATATAGCTGTGTCTAAAGTGAAATTATTAAAGGCTACTGTATTGTTATCCGGGGTGGTATAAACCGGATTCATCCCCTGGTACCCGCTGACAAGATTATTATCAACACTGGTAACTGTATAAGCAGTGGGAGTAGTTTTAGAGCCTATTGTCATTCCCAAGGAATGATTGGTTTGATTAATTGGAGAGGTTGTTTGAGCAGTTATTTGGCTGTTTGGTGCGATCGAAAAATCAGTAAGCACTCCTGTGGCCTTTAATGCGCCTGTAGTTATGGGGTTAGTTTTTTCAAAAGAATAGCGCAGATCAGTTGTTATTCTATCCCAAGCTTGTTGAGCGGCATCTCTTATAGGACTATTTTTATCAATACCTACTGCATTTGCAGCAAATCTTCCGATGGAAAGCGCCGTATTGTCTACAAGCCCTCTATTGCTATTATTTATGAGGATGGCTGAATTATCATAAGGCACAGTTGCAGTATTTGGACTACCCTGAAAAGTTATCCCAGAATAGCCTTTAACACCCGTCATACCAATATCATTACTGACTACCTTTGGCGCAAACCCAACTTGATTATTAGACCAAGGGGTTATATTCGTAACCGGCGATATTGAAGCCTGCGTTGTAGGCATATTATACATATCGCTGAAACTGGTATAGACCTTAGGAGTTTCTACATACGGAAGAAATTCTTTAGGAGCTTCCATTGGGCCTTGAACCAAAGATTGATCAATCACCCGAGCAGGAGCAGGTGTCTGCGTAACCATCATTGACATGGGAGAGCCGCTATAGAAGGTGGTATTGTTGCTACTGCCCCAATTCTGTTGATTCCAAAAATCATTATATGCCATTTGCGTCTCGAATTGATTATTAGAAACGGGCGCATTCACTACCGGCGCTGAAGCAAGCGCATTGCTCGTAAAATATCCTTGAGTAGCCAATGTTGGGGCGGAAATTTGTTGGGGCGCTTGAGACGTACCATAAGAAGACATTGGGGATATAGAAGCTGAATTAATAGCATTTTGCGTAAAGTATCCTGGAGTAGAAAGTGTAGTTGTCGGAGCCTGAAGCTGCGGCCCATAGGTTGTAGACGGCATGGAACTAGAAAAATCATAATAGTTGGTATTTAAAGTTGGCTGGGAAAACGAAGTATTGATGCTAGGAGTATAGACATTATTGTTATACCAAGTCTCACTCACCGGCCCGTAATTATAGTTGCCCGAACTGACGTAATTATTGTAAGACGGAGCGGGCTCAATCTGCGGGCCATAGGTTGTAGACGGTGAAGAACTGGAATAATCATAATAGCTGGTAAAATCATAATTAGAGTAATCGGTATAGAAAGAAGAATCGTCCGCCGCGCCCATGATCTTCATCGCCTCATTATCTTTTAATGGCTGTAGGCTGTAGGTTCCAGGTTCAAGGCTGATTAGAGCATAACCAGAAAATTTCTTCGAGAATTCTGCTTCTGCCAGAAATTCTTCCTTATGGTTACTGACAAAATAAACCTTTTCATCCTCGATCTTATTCACTAAGACATAATGATCGCCGTTTAAGTGTGCGATAAAAGGAGTTATGCGTTGTGCGTCTTGCGTGGTGCGTTCTGCGTTTAATTTGACAGGATAAAGTCTATGGCCAAAATATTCCGCGGTTTTACTTAGGGCAAATAATGAATTCTTGATTATCTCCGGATTACCTTCAGGCTTAACTACGCCATTTAAAATATCTACGGTTAAAGCCATGACCGCAATATCCTGCTCAGCAACTTCTGAACCCTTGAAGTTCAAATAATCAAAGAGCGCTTTTGAGCCGCAGGGTTTTCCCTGTAACCAGTTGTAAATTTCTTCAATTCTGGCTGGAGAAATATTCAACGGTTTATCTAACTCAATCTTTATTGTTGGAGAAAGTTGAATTGTTGTGACAGGTTTGTTCGCCACATCTTTTAGAATATTTTTTACGGTGAAAGGTATATCAATGGTAGAAATATTTTGGGAAAGTGTTGGAGTATAAATTGCGGGCTTGTTCCAGATCACGCGCCAGTCGTATTGCGCTGCCTGCGCTGCCTGTTCAGGAAGGAAAACCGCTACGACGATAAAAGCTACTACCCTAATCCATTTTTTAAAGCTGGATTGAAAAGGAGCTTCAGGGGCAGGGCAGACTTCCCCCTTACCCCCTATATTATTATTAATATTGTCTTCGCGAATTACTTCGCTATTTTCCATTTTTTTATAGATTTTTAATTCTTTTTAAAACTTGTTTTAAACCTTTTAAATGAAAACCGGGCTGTCAAATACCAATTCCCGTCGGTATTCGGCAGCCCGGCTATCCTTTGATAAAACTTGATTTTCTTCCTAATTTCTTAGGATCCGTGGCTTTGTGCCCCCACCTTACGATGGGTTTACCTTGTCGCTCCGTGGCTTTCTTATTGCACACTAAGTATACAATATATATATATCATGTCAAGAGTTTTTTTCGGAAAAAAAGAGAGCGTTTACTTAGTGGGTTTTTACGTATTCTCTTGCAGATAAGAGAGTTTCATGCCTGCGAAAAAAATGGATCAAACAATGGGGCCAGGCCCTGATTTACAGGATCTGGCCCCATTTTAAGTCAAGAAGGGGGCTTGAAAAGGCGGCTCTATTCGCCTAGGGACGTAGGCTAATAACGCGCCCCCTCCTCTATCTACTTTCAAACCTACTCCACCGCGTAGGTGGATTTGCTCAAATTGGACATTTTAAAAGAGCTTTTAGTTAAGATTGGACATTTTATAATGCAATTATTCTTTTAGACCTTTATATTTAATGCTTTTAAAATCTCCCACTCGAGAATCTAGTATATATTTATCAATTGTCGCGAAACCATGATCTACCTCTTGCTGCGTAAAACCTGTTAAATCGACATTGCTTTTGGTTGTTACAGAAGAACCTTGTAAAACTCCCCCTAAAACCTGATTGGCATGCTGCCAGTCCTTATCTGGCATAGATCTTAAATTAAAAGTCCTTGCTTGTTCTGATAAAGCCCCATACCTATTTATGTTGTCAGGCAAGGCCTGTAATGTGCCTGCTACAGGATATAAACCTGTTACTGCTGCCTGTACCATTTGACGATCCTGCCAATCCATTTTTTGCGTGGCATAACCCACCCCAGTTGAAATTGCAGTAGCAGGTAGGGCTCTCACCACATTAGAAAAACCTCTCTCAAAGCCACTCTGAAAATTAAATTTATTAATATTCCCAAAAGAAGTTTTTCCTGGCTGATTAACCCAAGTAGCAGCCCCAAGCTCTTTAAAAGTAGCGGTTGAGCGGTCAATGGGAGCTGGCTGATAAGTAATAATTCCGTTTTCATTAACTGCTTGTAATTTCGTTGGGTCAGTAGGAATTTTTTCTCCCTGGGAGGTAAGCCCTGCGGCAAGCACACCAGTAGTAAAACTACTTGCTAAGTTTGCTACTGGGCCAACCCAAGGTTCTACCCTGCCCTTACTATCCGCAGCAGAAACTAGAATTCCGCCTTCGATAGCACCTTCAATGCCGCCAAACGCTGCCCTAGTAAGCAACCCATCGTTTACGCCTAATGAGCCTCCAGTTAAGGTTCCTCCTACGCCCTGGATAGGAGAAGCTGAAGCAGGATTCAACACCCCGCTTCCAACGCCTTGTGCAACAGAACTGATGAATAAAGTAGTTTTGGGATTCCAGCCATAATAATTTCCCATCGCGCCCACAGCATTGCCAACTTGCGTTAAGGCTGTTGCAGTTCCTAAATTACTGGCAACGCCATTTAGGCTCAAACCGCTACTCAGAGAACTTCCAAATCCCTGGCTAAATGTAGCTGTACCACTAGCCCCTTTGCCAAGAAATTGGCCTGTGGAACTATATCCTTGCGACCCTGCAGCGCTGGCATTAATGCCGCTTGAAATTGCGTTGCCAATATACATTGAGCCGAGGGTAATCGCAGTATTAATAGCAAATTTTTCATTACTAAATTTTTCTATATCTCCTCCTCCTGCATCCTTACGCGCAGCCAATGCCTCTTGAGGGGCTAAAAGCGTAGATGCAAACAGGAGAAAAGTGAGAATTTTAACTAAATTGTAATTTTTCTTTAACCACATTTTGCGCCTCTTATTTTAAAAGCAATCTGGATAATTGGCTTTTTGTTTCATAATCTCCATCTCTATTTTATCTGCTTTCTCTGTCAGATCATTCACATATTTTTGTAGCGCTTCCAGATCTTCACTTGATAAATCTTTTAAATCCTGCGCACTCTTCCTTAAGCCATTTGCTTCTTCTTCTAGTCCATCGGCCTTACTAGTATAACTTTGTGCAGTATCAAGCAGTGACTGCTTTTCCTCGGGAGTAAGCGTACTGTCTTGGGCCTTACTTGTATATTCAGCTGCTTTTTTTCTATATTTCGCCTCTTTTTTCTCTTTTTTCTCGGCCCTCTTAATAAGCGCATCATATGCTTTCTTTATCCTTGGATTTTTTTCCTCTAGCCCCAACAATGCTTTGTTAAAATCATTCGCTTGTTCGCGCAATGCTGAAACTTGATTCTCAAGAGCAGAGACAATACCGGTTATTTTCTTGCATTCATCCGCCTCTGAAGAGGGGAGAGTTATTTCAATGCCTTCAGCATCAGTAGGAGTTTCTACTGTTACACCTTTTTCATATTGTTCTCCCTGGCCAAAGACATCTGCGGTTTGACGGATCTTATCCTGCATAGCACGCAAGAAATATACCCGCATTGCTAACAACGCTGCCACGACGATCACAATCAGCATGGTATAGGTGATGAAAGATTGAGCCTTTTTTTGATTTAAGCTCTTACTCAACATTTTACTTTCTCCCATCTTCAGAATAAACAACGGTAATCAGTGTTCTGTTTCCAGTCTGATTGCTAGGCAATACTTTTTGATTCACCCTAACAAAACAAATCTTGTTGTCTTTTATAAATTTTATCTGCCCTATATTCATATAAGCATCTTTAAATTTGTCTTCTGTATCTTTAGGTAATTTCTCTAATATTTTTTTGTACTCCGGGGTATCTTCTAGCCCGGGCGAAATATATTCCTGGCTACTTAAAGGAACTACATCTACGACTTCCCAGCCGCGCGCAGTCATTTTATCATCGTAAAAAGATAAAACCTTTTCTGCGCTGTCCTTTGTTGTATACCCTTTGCGATGCCCAACAGAAGCAAAAGGATTAATCTCTGCTCCAGGGTAATCCGGGATATCTGCAAATTTTTCTGCAGCTTTCTTTCTTTTTAAGTTCTCAAATTCCTCTCCTGAAGGCAAGGTTTTATTTTTTATTACTAAGTATTGGGTTTTATTAGTTTCGCTTTTTAACTTAATTGTCACCAGATCATCGTCTTTCTGGAAAACAACCATACTATTACCCATGGGTACTTCTTTCCAGCTTGAATTTACCAGATTAATCCGATAGAAATTAGTTATTTCTTTAAAAGATAACCGGGAAGAATAAACAATTACCTCACCTTCTCTTCCTGCTAATTCTATTTTTTCTTTCTTCAGCTCTTCAGCGCCTGAAGGCACGGGCAGGCCTTGCCAAAAACACATCCCTTGCCCTGCAAGGCTAAATATTAAGATTAAGGTTAAAGTTATAATAACTAGCGGTTTCATTGCTTTTTCCCTCCGTCAGTTTCAATTAAATCTGCGTCAAAACTGGGATCAAAAGTGTCGATATTCCCATACCCCTTAAAAGTTACTACGCCAAAACTGGTAATCCGTTTATCTGAATTCGCATTTTGATCTAAAGTCCCGGCACTTTCTAGTTCCGGATTCCATGCTTTGGGATATTTGGTCTCCCACAAACCGTAATTTTTACCTTGATGCACCTGCCAGGTTTCTACTCTAAAAAGCCGGTCATGCACAATATCATGCACGCGGATAAATGGATGATTCCAGCTAAACTCGCCAATACCACCTTCTTCTAAACCTCCGACAAACAAACCAAGATCTATCCCAATTGCTGCGGCCATGGCGCCAACTTCAGCTGCACTACAAGGGCACTCGCCACAGGCTGCTGCTAAATCAATCCGTGCAAAGCTTGCGTCAAGAAGAAAATAGCCTAAGGTAGCTGTGTTAAATTTGGTATATCGCAATTCATATTTTCCTACTCCATCTGTAGTAACTTTGACTCTAACTAAATGTTTTCTCTCTTGGCCGTCTGTCCAGGTATAGTCTAAATGCGCTGGCGGAGCAGACTTACCTTTAGTTTTATCACTAACAAATTCATTAAAACGCGCGGCATAATTAAATTCATCTCCATGTATCTCTGCTAAATCAGCAGGCGCTTTTCCGGAGATTAATTTACCTCCTATGCCACTGTTATAAAAAGCGAATCTATATGCCAATTTCATAGCAGTACTTCTTCCTTCATTTGCCCCTTCTTTCATTTTCATATAATTAAAATATTGGGTTACCATATAACCTTCGAAAGCAAGCTCAATACTATCTATAAGTGACTGTATAGATTTTGCATCAGAAAAACATTTTGGCGAAGGACAACAAGTTACGAAAGGAGGACAAACCTGGCTGGCGCAGGATATTGTTGCAGTAGCCCCTAAAATCACTGCCAGCGCTGTTAGAACTATCTCTCCTTTGTCGAAATAGTCATAGTTGGTCTGTAACTGGCTGTTTGTCACTGCCTGCTGGTTAAAAACATTCGCCATGGTCGAGCCTCCTGCCAAGGCCCCGGAATCTGCTGCGTTTGAGGTATCGGTTTTAATTAAAGAGACCTTTCCTAAATTAACCGTGATTAACGCCATAACCAAAAGGATAACCAGAATGACAACAAAGAATGCTGCCATTTGCCCTTTTTTATAGCGAAGTTTATTTTTAGGAAAAATTTTTAACATCTTAGCCTCTTTTGTTTTACTCTAGATCAGTCAAAACATCATCCTCTTTAAGCTCTTCTTTTGTGTAATTCAACGGCCATTGCATTTTATAATCATCCGAGGCAAAACCTGCGATTTGTCTAGTTCTATTATATTCACCCTGGCGCTTGACAATCTGGCCATTTGCCCAAAACCAGATCTGGGCAATGCCCCATAATAACAGGATCATCACGACAAATGATATTACTGATTCCAGCGACCCTTGCGCCTTTTTATTTAAAAGTCGGTTTCCCATGTCCTGCCTCTTTCTATTACTGTGCCTGCCGGAGCATGTACGCTGTATTTATATTGGCCGTCTTTTTTATCTCGGTATAAATGTTGTTCCTGGCTAATCAACGTACCGCTTCTAACTACCGCATTATTATCATCATCATAATCTTCGTCTGCCTTTGCATCTCTTTCCCGAATGGTATAAGGAATAGTGGTAATAATCGTTTCGCCCAATCTAGAACTACGTTTTGTGACAATATCTGCGGGGGTTTCGCTTTTAATAAGCTGTTCGTTAAAAGTAGTATCTTGTACAGTCTCCAGTTGTTCTGTACGGAAAGAATAGTCTTTTTCTTCACCTTTACTAATATACGACCGATAATCTATCTCTGTAAGATCCTCATTTATTTTATAATACATTGCGCTTTTCCCGCTTGTGCCAACCTTGGGTACTGACCACAAAACACTCGAAGACGCAGAAAATGCCTGCTCTGCGCCTTTTTTAAAACCGCTGGACAAATCGCTATGGCGCCTGTTCTGTAAAGAGGTCACTTGCACTGAAGCTCCTGCTCCTGTGCTTGTCTTATAATTGCAGGCCTTTTCCAGGCCGATACGAAAGGCCTCCATCTGGGTATATTGCTGGTCATTAAAGCGCTGGACATAAGAGATGAGTACGCCAAAAATAAGCAGGATAAGTGTGCCAAAAATTGCCATCTCTACCATTGCTTGTCCTTTTTTTTCGACTATTCTCATTCTTATCACCCCTTGTCAATCTGAGCTTCGATTGTTGGCGCATCAGAATCATCTACCGGAGTATAATCGCCGATAAAATTTGTATCTTCATCATAAGCAGTAGTATTTGAACTCACCTTGCTGGTAATTGTTGAATCAATTTGCCTGCTTCCTCCGGCAAAAGTCTCTTCAATTTCAGTTGCATCTGTTGTCACATTGGTTTCTGACTCGCGCTTTGCAAAATCTCCGCTATCTTTTTGTTCATTACTGATAAAGACGTCTGTCATATCCTTAATTCTGCCCTGGATACCGCGTTTCATGTAAATATTCATGGCAAAAAAAGCAACAACCACGATGATTAATATCAGGCCGTATTCTATCAGGGTCATCCCCCGGTTTTTATTCTCTTTCTGGTTCATCTGAAAAAGATAGATTTTTCTCATATTTTTTCACCGTTGTGTTTGCTGTTATATTTGCAATACTTGTATCATTCGCACTAGAAACATGTTCATGAGTTTCTGTCGTGACATTATAAGTACCTGTAGTTGCTCCAGGCGAATAAGCCGAATCGCTAAACTGGTCTGAATTCTCTCTTAATTTACCTTGGATACCGCGTTTAATATACTGCTGCATGGCAATTGTAGCAGCAACAATGATTATAATCAAAACCGCATATTCCAGAAAACTCTGGGCTCTTTTATTAATCATTTTTACCTCTTTGATTCATTTAACTCCTGCTGCACCTGTTTTAACCTAGCATTAATCGAGCGCTGCATATACTGCTGCATGGCAATTAATGCCGCGGCAATTACCAGTATTAACATGGTGTATTCGATGAAACTCTGCGCTTTTCTGTCGGCTAAAGATGTTCGCATCATTTTAACCTCGCCCTGTTGAAATAGCGCTCGCGGCTTTATCAAAATACACATCAAAAGTACTTTTAATTTTGCCTAAAAAACCGCTAGCGATTATTACGGCAGTGATTACTGTCATAATAATAAAATATTCCGAAACTGACTGGCCTGAATTTGGCTTTTTCATCTAACTCTCCTCTTAAAACATTTTGTTGCTCATAAAATCCAAAAGTATCGGCCCGCCGATAACAATGGCAATTACGGGCAAGATACAAAATATTAACGGGATCAATATTTTTAACGGCGCCTTTAAGGCAATGCGTTCTCCGCGATGAAAACGCTGCATACGCGCATCCTCTGAAAGGATCATAAATGCCTCGGCTACAGGCGTACCCATGCGCTCTGCTAAAACAAGTGTCTGCACAAACGAACTTACCTCGGTAATATTTAAGCGCCTGGACATATCCTTTAATGCCTGGCTGCGGGACTTGCCCCACTTGATTTCTTCTAATACAAAGCCTAATTCTTCCAACATCGGATTCATCGGCGTTTTTTCGATAATCCATCTTGATGCAGTAGTAAAATCCAATCCTGCCTCAACGCACAAACCTAACAAATCCACGGTTTCCGGAAGGATCTTGGCAATGAGGTTCTTTCTCTTGGTAATCATTTGTTTGATCATTAAATCCGGAATGAGATACCCTAAACTAAGACAGATTATTAAGACAACGGGGTCTAGTTTCCCAAAGGCAAAGAACCCTACAACCACAAGTATGACCATAAGCAAAATCTTTAAATTAAAAAAAGCCTGGACGGTAAAGCGTGAATGCGCAGCATCTAGTTTCTGTTTTATCTTGTCATATAGTTTTAATTTTTCCAACATTCTGTTGGTAAAAGGAATTATCCGGGTAAGAAAGGATTGAAAATTCGCGCTCTTCTGACGGCTCTCTTCCTGGGGCAGCTTTAACCTAGAGGCGCCAAAAGACCTTGAGCCAAAAATGGCAAAGAGGACCAGGCCTATGCCAATGAGTAAAAATAAATAAATAAATATTTCCATTTTTGCTCCTCTGTTTATATCTTAATCGTGCTAAACTTACGAATTAAAAACATACCTATAAGCTGCAAAACCACTGCAACAATCAAGAGCATTCTGCCGATTTCGCTTTTCATCATCACATCAAAATGATGCGGGTTAAATTTCAACACCCAAAGCACAAAGAGAATCGGTAAAACAGACATTACTAAACCCTGCAATTTACCCTGCAAAGTCAAAGTCTTAATACTGTCTTTTAATTTACGGTTATCCCGGATTGTCGTGGTTAAACGGCTGAAGACCTTAGTCAGGTCTCCTCCGGTTTCCCTGGCAACTAAAATGGAGTTAATTACCAGGCTCAACTCTTCCAGGGCCATTCTTCTATCAAGGCGGCGTAAGGTTTCTTCCAAGGTAATACCCATCTTATTTTCCCTGACTACCAGACCCATTTCCTGGCTCATTGGCGCAGGGGTTTCTTCGATTAAAACTTCCAAAGATTGTAATAAGCTTAATCCGCCCTTTAAAGAACTGGAGAGAATCTGGATTGCATCAAGAATCTGATTGTTGAATTTTTGCTTACGCTTAGCACTTCTTGCTTTTAAAATAAACGTGGGGATAAACAAACCTACGAGTGCGGCTAAAAGAGCAATTGGCACTGCTTGGGTAAGAGCATAGCCAACCAGGCCAAATACCGGCGGCAGAATAAAATAGAACCTGACAATATACTGCGGGCTGCGGTTATAATCAAACATCTTATCAAGTTCTGTTTCCACTACCTTCTGCTTTTTGATATGCCAAGTTTTAACCTTGCCTTCTACTGAAGGAGCAAATACTAGTGTCAGTAGCACGGTTGCCAACGCCACTAAAAGCGCAATGATTAAAAACAAGGTGATTAACATAGCCATAGCTTATGCCTTCTCCTTTTTATCTTAGAGCTAAACTAAAGATAAGGTTAGTCTTAGTCTCCCCAATATTCTCCTTTTTCCCCTTGCACCTCTTCGGTCTTAGTGCGTGATTGTGTCTGGTCGCTAGTTGTATCTGTGAGCGGCTTTCCCTGTAATCCTGCGCCATCAAGACTAACTGTTTCTGTTGAAGTTACGGTGCTGGTAACAGTAGAGCCTCCTGTGGTCCGGCCAGGAGAATACTGTTCTCCGATGTCATCTGAAGCCTGCTTTAATTTTCCCTGTAGCCCGCGTTTTACATATGCCTGCATGGCAATCAAACCTGCAACCACGACTGCAATGATGACGGCATATTCAAGTGTGCTCTGCCCTCTTTTTCCCATGAACATTTTTTTCACCCCCCTATTTTTAAACAAATTTTAGTTTTCTTCTCCTGAATGGTGAATAGTCTGTGACCTGTCTGAGGTAGTAGAAGTTGTAGAACCTCTGCTTACCACTCCGCCCTCTGCGACATTTTCTGTATCAGTTGCTGTTTGAGAAGTAGTGCCTGTTGATGTCACATAATACGGCTCATATTGTGCCGCACTAAAGGAGAGCGTTGCATTTCCCACTTCTCCGCCTGCACCGGTATGATCAACTACATCTTTGACGCGGCCCTGTAAACCTCTTTTTACATAAATCTGCATTGCCATTGCCGCACCAACTACCAAAGCAATAAGAATCGCATACTCTGCAGTTGTTTGGCCTCTTTTCCCTAATCTCCTAAACATAAACATTTTATTCACCTCCTCATAAAGTTATTAGTTTGTGCTCCCACTTCCAAAGTGAATTCTCTCTACCCCGGATTGCATTTCATCACCAGCATGAGTCATGGAATCATTTACCCTCTGCCCTAAATATCTCGCCCCAATAAGCACTGCTGCAATAACTGCCGTAAGAATAATCACATACTCCAGTGTTGACTGACCTTTCTGCTTAAACATTTTTTTCACCTCCTTTTATCGAGTTTTCTGTTCCTAAAGTCTTTTTTAAATGCTTCAATAACCTGACAAAATAAAAACCGAGTTACCAAATCAGAATTTCCGGCTTTCGGTAACCCGGCTAACGTCTCGCTTCGACCCAAAAAAGCAAAAACTTAAATTTTTGGCGAGCATCGTCCCGTGGCTTTGCGTGGTGAGAACCTCCTTCTCACCTTGCGTTTTCGTTGCCGCCTTACTCTTTGTTGCATTTAAAATATAACATTTATAGAGGTGGGTGTCAAGAAAATATCGGCTGTTTTAGAAACCGCTTTCATGCGACAAACCAAACTCTTTTTCCATCGCAGCTGATTTCTTTTTCATTCAAACGCCGGCAGGCATATTTGAGGTCTTCAAGAAAAAGATATTGGGAAGGAGTTTTGAAGTTTACCAGGCAATAATCATCCACATTGGTTTTCGATATCTCTAGATTATAGAATGCCTCTTTCATCGACGGGAAACTCTTGTTTTCATAGCCGGAAGGAAAACAATGCCATCTTAAATAGGCATCGAGGGTTTTTTGAAAGGCCTGGGTAAGCGTTTGCTGATCAACGGGCCCGTCTTTGGCGATGAAGAGTTCTTCCGACGAGAAAAAGCGCTGGGAATCCGCAGTATAAGTAAAGAGTTCAATCTTACGGCTATAATCTTGAAATATTTCTTCGAAATTTGGCCAGTGCTCCAGATACATACTAGTAAGCTGCTCAGGGCTAGTTGTTTCTAGAGGTAAATTGCTTAAGATGACCAGGCGTGTTTTCTCGTTTAGGCTAAGTTTTACGGCGCAGCCTCTTAATGTAACTGTTTTATTTACATTGGGTTGCGTAAGCTCTATTTCTACCTCGGCAATGTACATTTCTTTCTTTAATGGCAGGAAGATGAATTTCTTGAACTCCTTGAATTTATTGACTTTACGATATTGGACAAACTGCCAAGGCCAGAGGCCAAAGATAAAATATTGCTTTCTTGCCTGATCGATTCTTAAGACTTCCAGCTCTTCAAAGCTTGCGCCATAAAGCGAGAACAAAGAAATCTTTTTTTCTTTCAAATCAAAGGCAGAGAGAAAATCAAAAAATTCCGGGTTGGGCGCTTCATAACCCGGAGCCATGCAAAGATTAAAAGGTAACCCCTGGTGAAAACATCTATTTACATAACTTGTTATTTTAGAAACACTTAGAGAAAAATCAAAGGGAATGTGCGGAGTGGACCAGATCGTCAGGCACTGGGCGTCGAGATAAAAAAATGCACCATCCGAGAGTAGAACTTTCATGCCGCGCGCATCTTGAAATAAAGAAGCATTGAGCCTGCTCATCTCAAAAGGCCCGCCGAGAAGACAATCCGCAGCTTTCAATAAAATCTCGCCATTGGTTTCTCCGTCGATAAATGACTTTTGTTCTGCAATCACTGGCTCTGGTAATTTAGGCTCTTCGACGATCTGGGGTTTTTCTGGTTCTGGTTCAGGCTGAACTGGCTCGGGCTTAATTTCTTTAACTTCTTCTGGCACAAAAGGTTGCACTGACAGAGGCTTTTCAATCGCTGGCTCTGGCAGCTGAGGCTCCTCAATAATTTTCGGCGTTTCAGGTTCAGGTTGAGGTTTAGGTTCAGGAAGTTCAATCGGCTCTTGCTTGGGTGGTTCAACTGGAGGCTGCTCGGATTTTATTTCTATCGGTGAAGCGGAAAGCGGCAATAAGACTGCCTGGATCTGTGATTTTAGCGTTGGCTGAATGACTCGGGGTTTATCCCCGCGCCGTCCAGATGGTAAACTTAATCCTGCTTCTTTGAAGATTGCATTAATACTTGACTTGGAAATTTTAACCTTTAATTCATCTTTAATTAAGAGGGAAAGCACTCTACAGCTGATTAAAGGCTTCTCTTTTTTCTTTTGCAGAATAAAATCTTTGACTTGTGTATTTAGCTTATGTGCCTCACCCATCTCTCACCTCTAAACCATTCAGTTTGGACATTTATTAAGCCTAAAATAAGTGTAGCATGCATATTGGACATTGTCAACTTCTTTAATTGGACATTTATAACTGTCTATTTAACCAACCCTATTCTCCTCACCTACGCCTGCCTGCCGGCAGGCAGGCGGTGAGGTAGGTTTCTCAATAGCTGTAGCAGAGGTTTAAACCTCTGCTACAGCCAAAAATATAGAATATAGGGGACGGTTCTATTTTTCTATTGGATATTTATCTTTTAATAGAGCATAAAAAATAGAACCGTCCCCCTGTTTTTTTGCCTCAAGGTTGACATATGATATATATAATGGTATACTTTATATGAAAGACAGTTCTTTAAGAATCAATAAGATACGATAATAGTAAACCTTCCGAAAGGATGGGACACAAAGCTAAAGGGCCTATAATCCGCCAAAGTTTTAGTGGCGGACATGGTAGCCAGTTGCCGAAGCAATAGTTTTTTCACTCTAGGCAGCTTTTTATTTAGCCCCATTCTTAGTAAGATAGGAATGGGGCTTTTATTTTTGCAAAAGCAAAAATAACCCTGAGCGAAGTCGAAGGGTTTAACAAAAAAGGTCAAATGACAAAACAAGTAAAGGAAAATCTGAAAACTATTTTAATTTTGGGCGTGAGCTTTTTGTTGCTGTTCTTCTTTGCGATGAACAACGCATTAGCTCTGCCTGAAATTGATCAAGTGGTTTCTGGTAATGCAGAAGTGGTAAACATTAATCCCACCACTATGCAGATCAATGCCACTGATAAAGCAATTGTCAATTACAAGTCTTTTGACATTGCGCAAAACGAATCTGTGATCATTAACCTCCCTGGTATTGACAATGCAATTCTTAACCGTGTCTTAGGGGATTCTGCCAGCCAGATATTAGGTAACTTAACATGTAATGGTATTATGATTCTTGTTAATGAAAACGGCATCTTCTTTGGCCCAAACGCCAATGTGGATGTCCAGGGCCTGATTGCCTCCACACGGGATATTACCAACACCGACTTTTTAAACTCTAACTATGTATTTTCCAGGATGTCCAAAGAACAGCTGGATACGCTCCTTGTGAACCAAGGGACAATTAACGTCAGATCCGGCGGCTTTGGCATCCTGATTGCCGGGGCAGTAGAAAACTCCGGCACAATTATTGCTCCTTTAGGCACGATTGCCATGGCTGGCGGAGATATGATTACGCTTAATATCGCTGGTAATGGCTTAATTAGTATAGCCATAGACCAGGCTACCGCAGCCACAGTCTATGATGCCAATGGCAACCCTGTGTCCAGCCAGATTAAGAATACTGCTACCGGCACTTTAAGAGCCAATGGCGGGACAGTGCTCTTAAAGGCTGAATCTATCGGAGACCTCTTTGAGAAGGCAATTAACTTAGAAGGCGTAGTTGAAGCTAACCGGGTAGAGAACCATGATGGCGTAATTAAGCTGGTTTCCAGCGGAAAAGTGGTGGTAAATACGGATCTTGTTGCTACAGATATAGTTATTGGCAGTAGAGAAGAAAATATCCTCCCGAAGATGATTGAAATGCCTTCTGGAACCCTAAATGCCGCGAATTCCATTAGTATTGCAGCCCAGGCTTTATCGATTAAGGCAATTGCTCCTTTAACTACTATATATAAGGAAGGCGACATTAGCTTAACCAGTTCAATCTTAGAAGATGCTGACTTAGTTACCCTGATGGGTACAGATATTACAGCTACCTATCTTAAAACTAAAGACATTACTTTAGAAGCCTCAGGTAGTATCAACACCCAACCTGGGGTGATCATTTCTGGCGCTACAGTAAAACTGATTGCCCAGCAATTTGGCACTACTGAAGTCCCAGTGAGTATCAATGCCAACAACACTTACATACAAAGACTAAATGGAAATATGGATATATTAGAATCTCTTGGATTAGGTTCCACGATCATGTTGCGTGGTCCGCCTGATGGCTTCGGCGCGATTATCTATTCTAACGCGTCAAATTTAACCCTCAAGACCCAAAATGGTGCGATTTTTGTGGCTGAGGGTGTAACTATAAGTGGAAACAGTATTA